>Ga0233377_1000264_pt1 | contig 27163 bp, 39 predicted proteins | sample ElkDunMinimDraft_6_FD_191540 | JGI IMG/M metagenome (GOLD analysis project Ga0233377, IMG submission 191540) | Fecal eukaryotic communites from dung pellets of Tule Elk in California, USA - Elk Dung E36 | ecosystem: Host-associated > Mammals > Digestive system > Large intestine > Fecal | place...
CCACCGACGCGCTCGGACGGACCGTCGTCTCGGCGGTGCCGATCCCGACCACCGTCGCGGTCGCCTACGGCGGTACCGAGGCGGCGGTCGTCTACTCGGCGAATGCCTCGTTCGGCGACAAGCTCGTCGCCACCGCGAACGGCACGGTCGCCCCCGCTGGCACCACCCCCGACGCTCGCACGATCGTCGCCATCTGCGCCGAACCCGCCGGTGTCGTCGTCGCCACGAACCCGCGTGGCCTGGCGCGGATCCTCTGACCCGCTCCACGAGACAGGAGAAACCCCATGGCCACCACATCCATCGTGAGCGTCGGCGACGGCAACCGCCTGACCGTCTCCGACCTGGTCAAGAACCCCCTGTGGATCCCGACCAAGCTCAAGGAACTGATGACCAATCAGTTCATCTCCGAGGCGCTGCTGCGCAACGGCGGCAAGAACGCGGCCGGTGTCGTCGGCTACCACGAGGGCGACCCGACGTTCCTCGACTCCGACGTACAGGACGTCGCCGAGTTCGGCGAGATCCCGGTGTCGGCGGGTCGCCGCGGCACGCCCCGGGTGGCGTTCGCCGTCAAGAAGGCGCTCGGCATCCGCGTCTCCAAGGAGATGATCGAAGAGAACAAGGTCGACGAGGTCAACCGCCAGATGCGGGCCCTGCGGAACACCTTCATCCGCGCCAACGACCGCGGTGCCCGGACCCTGCTGCAGTCCTCGGCCGTGTCGACCATGGCTGTGTCGGCCGCGTGGGACGCCACCGGCGGCAAGCCGCGCACCGACCTGGCCAAGGCGATCGAGAAGGTCGCCACCGCCGCGCCGGCCGATGCGAGCGCCGACGAGTACTACGGTTTCGACGCGAACACGCTCGTCGTGCACCCGGGCTTGCTCGCCACCCTGATGGACAACGAGCAGATCCTCAAGGTCTACAACGGCAATGCCGCGACCGAGTCCATCGCCTACACCGGCGCGATCCCCGGCACCCTGATGGGGCTCAACGTGATTCAGTCGCGAGCCTTCCCCATCGGCAAGGCGCTCGTCCTCGAGCGGGGCACCATCGGGTTCACTTCCGACACTCGCCCGCTGCAGTTCACCGCGTTGTACCCGGAGGGCAACGGGCCGAACGGTGGTCCGCGTGAGTCGTGGCGCAGCGACGCCTCGCACAAGCGCGTGATGGGCCTGGATCAGCCGAAGGCCGGCATCTGGCTGACGGGACTGGTGACGCCGTGAGCGACTACATCCTGACCGTGGACTACTTCGACCAAGTCACCGAATGGCGGCCCGACGGTACGCCCCTGCGGTTGGCCAAGCACCGCAAGGGCGCGGTCCTGTCGAACCTCTCCGAGGACGACGTCGAACGACTGCTCGACGCTGGCGCGATCAGGGAGCATCGCGCGCCGGTGATCGAGGACATCGTCGCCGACGAGGGCCAGAGCGACAGCGACGGGGGCGCCGACGAAGGCCAGGGCGCCGACGAGCCCGGCCTCGACGCGGGCCAGGGCGGCGACGACCCGTCGCCCGCGCCGGTCGTCGCCGAGCCCGCGACCGCGGTGGCCCGCCCGGCCAAGACCGCGGTCGTCGCCGAGTGGCGCCGCTACGCCATCGCGCTCGGTCTGCCCGAGGCCGACGCGGCGGACATGACGCGCGCCGAGCTCGTCACCTGGGCCGAGCGGCAGTAACCGATGGCACTCGCCACTGCCGATGAAGTCGCCCGCGGTTGGCTCGACCTCGACGCCGAACAGCGCGACGACGCCGAGCTGCTCATCGCCGCGGCCGTGCAGTGGATCCGCCATCCGGCACGCTGCCCGGACCTCACCGACGACGACCCGATCGGGAAGCGGGTCGTAATCGAGGTGGTCCGGGCAGCACTCGCCCCGCCCGCCGAGTTCACCGGGCATACCCGCTACGTGGACGGCATGGGCCCGTTCCGCGCCGAGGGTGAGCTCGCGACACCAGCGGGCACGCTCGTGTTCACGCTGGCGCACGCGCTGCTGCTCGGGATCGCGCTGGCCCCGGCACCGCGGTATCACTTCGGCGATTGCCCACCGCGATGAGTTACACCGTCATCCGTCACCGCGGTGGCGGCCAGGACGACGACGGCAACCCGATCCCGTGGGTCGACCACCCGCTCGAGGCGAACGGGATCGCCCCGGCCGCGGGCACCTTCTACGCCGAGCGCGCCCGCGACGGTGAGCGACTTGAGCGCGTCGTCTACTTCCGCCCGCCCGTCGACCTCACGGGCGACGACGAGCTCACCGTCGACGGCAAGCGGTACCGAATCCAGGTCGAGCCATGGATGCCACGCCGCGGCCGCGCCTCACGAGGCGGCACTGTCGCTCTCTGTGAACGAGGGGAGGGGTAGGCATGGCGCGCGTCAAGGTGACCCTGAATCGGCCCGAGGTCGGCCTATTGCTGCGCACCGCGTGGAACGTCGAGGTCGAGGCGCTCGGTCGACGGCTCGCCAAGGCGGCCGGACGGCCGGGGCATCCCCGAGATGTCAACGTGCGCACCTACACCACCGACCGGCACGTGGTCGAGGTGTCCGTGCCCGCCTACCGACAGGCGAGGTACGGCGCCCTGTCTCGCGCGGCGGCCGAGGTCGGTCTCAAGGTGCGCGGTCGGCCGTGACCGGTCACCCGCTGCGCCTGCCGGCCGATCCGGCGAAGGTCGCTAAGAACTACCTCGCGACCGTCATTCCCGCGCTGGTCGCCGCACCTGCGCCGACATTCGGCCTGATCGTGCCGCCCGAGTGGACACCCGCGGCTGCACCGCGTGTCGTCGTGTTCGACGACAGCGGCCCCGTGCTGTGGCCGGTGACCACCTCGCCGACCCTGCGGGTCACCGTCTGGTCGGACGGCCGCGACCGATCCCGCCGAATCGCTGGCATGTGCCTCGGTGTGCTGCTCGCGCACCGCATCCCCGGCATCGCCTCGATCACCGATCCGACCCTGCTCGTCGAGGACACCGACCCCCATAACCAGGGCGTCATGTGCTCGTTCACCGTGCGCGCGCTCGCCCGCACGGTCGCGGTCTGAACCACGCCACCTTGAAGCCTGCCCCGCACGGGTGGGGACTTTCGCACGCCCACAGAAGGGAACACCATGACACTCACCCGTAACCCGGACGCCGTCCAGATCTTCGCGGACGCCGCAATTTTCGTCGGCAAGACGCTGTCGCCGAACATGCCCGCGACCATCGAGGACGAGTTCGATGCGACCTGGGACAACCTCGGCATCCTCAATGGCGACGACGGCATCAAGAACGCACGCGAGTGGGATACCACTGAGCACTTCGGCTGGGGTATCGGCCTGTACCGCAAGGGATTCAAGAACTACAAGGAATCCCGCGTGTTCACCTGCCTGGAGTCCAACGCGACCACCCGGCGCATCGCGCACCCCGGCTCGACCGCGACCGCGATCAAGGTCCCGCGCCCGGGCAACTTCATCCTCGGATTCGAGTTCATCAACGACCTCAGCGTACTCGAGCGACTCATCACCGCGCGGCCCTCGACGTGCTGGATCCCGAACCTCGACCGCAACGAGAGCGATCCGACCGGCCACGAGGTGACCGCCGACATCTTCGCTCGCGGCGACGGTCTGCTGTACACGCGGCAGTACACCCCGATCCACGAGACGCAGCTCGTCACCTTCCAGGGCACCATCAGCGCGGGCAACTTCAAGCTGCTCTACCTGGGCGTCCCGACCGGGAACATCGCGCACAACGCCGCGAACAGCGCGGTCAAGGCCGCCCTCGAAGCGATCCTCGGCACCGGCAACGTCGAGGTCACCGGCAGTGCCGGCGGCCCATACACGATCACGCTGCAGAACGAGTTCGCCGGACAGGCGAACTCGCTGCTCGAGGCCGACATCACCGGACTGACCGGCGCGACCGGCGTCATCATCGCTGACGCCGCCTGAGACGCGACCGGGCCCGGGATTACTGGCGTGGTTCACCGGGCCCGGTCGCACCCTCACGAACCACGCCAGCAAGGAACCACGCCATGACCCAACAACGATTGCCGTCCGAGGCCGAGGTCCGCGCCGCCGCGAAGGAGCTCGGCCTCGCCGACGAGCGGGGCAACTATCCGCAGCGCGACCGGGCCCGGATCGTCGCCGCGATCCGCATCGCCGAGAACGAGGCCGCCGAGGCCGCTTCCCCGCTCGCCGGAACGACCGTCCAGGTGCTCGCCCGGATCGACGACGAGCTCTATCGACACAACATCTTGGGCGGCGCGCGCGAGCGAATCCTCGCCGCGGTGGCCGTCCATCTCATCGAGACGCAAGGTCTGCGCCTCGACGCACCGCGCCTCGACGGCCCGAAAGAAGGAGAAACCACGCCATGACCACCCCCGCCCCCCGCAAGACCTCCGCCCGCAAGGCCCCCACCAAGCGTGCACAGCCGCACAAGACCGCTGGTGTGCGTGTGCCGCAGGACCACCTCAAGCCCGCCGCGCAACGCGAGGCCGAGGGCGACGAGTTCGTCGAGTTCGAGCACAACGGCGTGACCTACACCGCGCTCGGCAATCTCGACCGCACCAAGGGCGTCGCCAGGCTGCTCGACGAGCGCCGCGGCACGCTGGCCCTCGAGAAGTTGCTGGGCCCGGCCGAGTACAAGAAGTTCCTCGACACCGACCCCTACGACAGCGAGTACGGGGACATGCTCGAGAAGTGGGCCGAGGCCTGCGGATTCGACGAACTGGGAAACTGATCCTCCTGCTCCGCCTGCTCCGGGAGATACCGGACAAGGTCGAGCGGGACCTGCGCCGCTTCTGCCATGTCCGGTACTCCGACCGGTGGCGCTACGACGCCGCCGGGACGCCGCTGCTCACGCTCCGTGAGATCTGGGTCCTCATCTGCGACCTGCCCGGCAGCGCCGCGATCGTGGCGCACGAGAACGGCGGCGTGCCGCGGTGGGGAACCGTCGAGCACCTCCTCGCCGACATCTGGGGCGCACTGGCCGGACAACCGCACCCAGGCCGCCCGAAATCCCGCGCCAAACAAGCGATCACCGCCGCACGCCGCCGCGCCACGCAGCGGGTCAAAGACCGGTTCGCCAAGCGCAACCGCCTGATGGGCAACGCCGAGTGAGGGGGTGACCCATGGCCACCGCGTACGCAACTCTGCAGGTGATCCCCACCGTTCGAGGGATCACCGGCCGCATCGAGCGGCAGATCGCCGCGCCGCTGACCGCCGCCGGACAGAAAGCCGGCCGGGACACCGGCAAGGCCATCACCTCGGGTGTCGGGTCGGCGAACTACGAGTCGACCGGCCGCTCGGCCGGTGCGAAGATCTCGCGCGGACTGACCACCGCCGGGCACAAGGCCGGCCGGGACACCGGCAAGGCCATCACCTCGGGCGTCGGGGCCGCGAACTACGAGTCGGCCGGACGATCGGCCGGTGCGCGAGTCGCGCGCGGACTGGCCGATTCCGGCCAACGTGCCGGTCGGGACACGGGCAGGGAAATCACCTCGGGCGTCGGCGCGGCGAACTACGAGGCCGCCGGACGATCGGCCGGTGTGCGAGTCGCGCGCGGGGTGACCGGCCATGGCCGCGCGGCTGGTCGCGAGGTTGGTAGAGAGATCAACGCCGGTGTGCGCGAGGAGGACTACGAGTCGACCGGCAGGTCGATCGCCAGCCGGATCGTCTCTGGACTCACTACCGGGTTGCGCGGAGTGCAGACCAGCGCGCGGGTCATCAACAGCGGATTCGAGGCTGCCACTCGGGGCCTGTCGCTGTTCGTGGTGAACGCGAGCACGATCGCCACCGGGTTCGGGATCGCGGCTCGAATGGTGAAGAGTTTCTCGGCGGCGACGTTCGTCTCGGCACTCGCCCTGCAACAAGTTGCCTCGGTAGGCCTCACCAAGCTCGCTGGGGCGCTGCGCCTCATCGCCGCGATCGCCAGTCGTGTCGCGCGAGAAGTCGGACAGGTCACTGCGGCATTCCTGGTGCTGCAGGGCGTCGTGCGCCTCGCAGGGGCGATGAACTCGTTCGCGAGCGGGCTGGCCAAGATCACCGTAGGTGCGTCGATCGCGATCGGCGTGGTGTCCGGCCTCGGCGTCGCGTTCGCCAGTCTCGCCGCGACGATCGGCGCTGCCGCTGGCGCCGCCGCTGGCGCTGCTGCGGGCATCCTCGGCCCCGCCGTTGCCGCCCTCAAGGTCGGAATGTCCGGGCTGTCCGAGGCGAAGAAGGCGTTCGAGACGCCACCCAGCGGTGACGGTGGCGCGTCGCAGGCCAAGGCCGTCGCGAGCGCGGCGAAGAGTCTCGCCGACGCCGAGAAGGGCGTCGTACGCGCGAAGGAGGACGCCCTCGAGGCCGAGGAGGACCTCACGCAGGCGCGCGAGGACGCGCAGCAGCAGATCGAGGACGTCAATCGGGCGCTGCGGGACAACCGACTCAACGAACGCGAGGCGGCCCGGGAGGTCCGTAAGGCACGCGAGGCCCTCGCGGAAACGCTGCGCGATCCGAAAGCCAGTGCCGACGACCGAGAGGAGGCCGCCGACCGGGTCGAGGCCGCAGAGCTGAGGCTGATCGAGACGCAGGAGCGATCCCGCGAAGAGGAGCAGAAGGCCGCCAAGGCCAACCGCGCCGGCATCGAGGGTGCCGAGCAAGTCGTGGCGGCCAAGGAGCGGGTCGCTGACGCCAACGAGGCGATCGTCGAGGCGCAGGAACGCGCAACCGAGGCGGCGCAGGCGCTCGTCGAGGCGCAGAACCAGTCGGCCTCCGGTGGTTCGACCGTGGATCCGTTCTACGCGATGATCGGCGAGCGTATGGCGCCGATGCTGACCGCGTTCGACAATCTGAAACGTACGGTCACCGACGACCTTTCGTCCGCACTGATTCCAGCGTTCGCGAATATCGGCACGTTGGCCGACACCGTGTCGCCGAAAATCTCTGCCCTGGCTGGCGTTTTCGGCCGTATCGGCACTGAGGTGTCCAAGTCGCTGGCCGGTCCGACGGGGGTGGCTGCGTTCGACCAGATGGCCGCGGCGTCGAACACGTTCTTCACGGCGCTTTCCGCAGGCGAGAACGGCCTCGGCGGATTCACGCTCGGGCTGAGCCAATTCGCGGCGACCGCGGCGACCACGGTTTCCGGGTCCGGCGGTGGACTGAATTCTCTGCTGCTGAGCCTCGGCGACAAACTGCGGAACATCTCCGCCGAGCAGATCACCGCGGCATTCGACCGGATGCAGCAGACGTTCTCCAATATCGGCGCTGTCGTCGGCCCGCTGTTCAATCTCTTCAGCACCCTCGGCGGCATCTCGGCCAAGGCGCTCGGGCCCGGATTCTCCGCCGTCGGCGCCGCCATCACCGAAGCCACGCCCGGACTGGCTCGGATGGCCGAGATTCTCATGCCCGCCCTGAGTCAGGTCATGGAGCGGCTCGCCCCGCTGATCCCGAGCTTGGTGGAGGCGTTCACGCCGTGGGCGTCGACCCTGGCCGCGATCGCCCCGCCGCTGGCCACCATCGTCTCGCACATGGCCCCGCTCGCGCCATATCTACTGATGGCCGCGACTGCCTTCAAAGTTGCCGGTGCGGTCATGCTGCTATGGAATGCCGGGGCATTCGCCGGGGCGGTCGCGCAGGGTGTGTTCGCCGCGGCTACCGGCCGCAGCGCCATGACGCTGACCGGCAACACGATCGCGCTCGCCGCCCACCGCATCGCGCTCATCGCGGGCGCGGTCGCAGCGCGCGCGTTCGGCATCGCGATGGCGTTCGCCACCGGTCCGATCGGCCTGATCGTGATGGCTGTCGCCGCGGTCGGCGTGGCGCTGTGGGCGTTCTTCACCAAGACCGAGGTCGGCAAGCGGTGGTGGGAGGCAATCTGGGGCGCGATCAAGACCGCCGTATCGGCGACGTGGGAATTCCTGAAAGTCGCGTGGGACTGGATCCTGGTCGCTATCCAGTGGATCGGCGACAAAGCCATGTGGCTGTGGAATTCCGCGATCAAGCCCGTATTCTCGGCAATCGGCTCGCTGATCGCCAAGTGGTGGACCGGGATAGTGCAGCCCGCATTCGAGGGCGTGAAAACCGCATTCGGGATTGTCGGCGACGTCATCTCGTGGTGGTGGAACAGCATTGTTTCCCCGGCATTCTCGGCCGTCGGTGCCATCTTCTCGTGGTGGTGGAACGATCTGGTCTCGCCGATTTTCAACAACGTGATGACGATTTTCGGCAAGGTCGGCGACGTCATCTCGTGGTGGTGGAACAACATCGTCGGCCCCGCATTCGATGCCGCAAAGACCGCGGTCGGCGTGCTCGGTGACGCCTTCACGTGGTGGTGGAATAGCGCTGTAACCCCCGCTTTCGACGGCGTGAAGTCCGTCGTCGGCAAGTGGTGGGACTACGCCAAGGGCGTGTTCGACCTGATCAAGGGCGGCATCGGCAAGGTGGGCGAGGCCTTCGAGGCCGCCGGCCGAGTGATGTCGAGCATCTGGGACAAGGTGCTCGACGCCATGCGCCCGGCGCTGCACGCGATCGGCCGTGCGCTGTCGGCGGTGCCGACGTCGATCGGTCCGATCGACATTCCTGGCGCCGCGGTCGCCGTCGCGCTCGGTGACAAGCTGCAGGGCTTTCGCCGCGGTGGCCTGGCGAGCGGGGCAGGCACGGGCACATCGGATTCGATCGTTGCGCGCCTGTCGAACCGCGAGTTCGTCGTGAACGCGCTGGCGACCGGCAAGACGCTGCCGCTACTCGAGGCGATCAACTCCGGCTGGACCCCGCCGCCCTGGCTGCTCGACCTCATGGTCAACGGCCTGCCGAAGTTCGCCACCGGCGGCCTGGTCGACACGCAGAACTGGCTGCGCGGCGAGGCTGGCAAGCCGTACCAATGGGGCGGCACGGGCAATCCGTCGTGGGACTGCTCGGGCATCGCGGGCGGCGCATGGGCCAAAGCGACCGGCAAGAGCCCGCGTAACCGCTACTTCACCACGGGCAGCGATTTCGCCGGCCTCGGCTGGCAGCCCGGCCCCGGTGGCGCGAACGATCTCACGATCGGCACCAACGGCCTCGGCGGCTCGTCCGGGCACATGTCCGGCCGCATCGGCGATCTCAAGTTCGAGTCCAGCGGCACCGACGGCGTCGAGGTGGGCGCCGACGCACAGGACCCGTCGAACTTCGCCAAACAGTGGCACTGGCCGCTCGGCGGAAACCCGCTCAACAGTGGCGACCTCGGCAGCGGGGGCGCCGCGGGCGGCACCGGCACCGGCGGCCTCGGCCGATCCGGCGCAGGCGCGGGCGTCGGCACGACCGGCGGCGCGAGCTCGGCGGGCAGCACCTCGCGCCCGTCGGGCACCGCCGTCCCGGTGTGGCTCGACAACTGGCACGAGATGCCGGGCACCGCCGCAGCGCCGAGCGCGAGCGCCGCGGCGGCGAGCACGACCACATCGTCGGACTCGGCGGGCGTGAGCACGACCGCGGACAACACCGATGGCGCGTTCGACCAGTCGGCTGCGATCGCCGCGGCATTCGAGAAGTTCGGCGGCGCGATGGCGGGAGCCGGCGGCGAGTTCCTCAAGGGCCAGAAGTCGGCGATCCCGGGCATCGGCGGCTACGTCGAGGGCATCGAGAAGACGGTGTCCAACGTCTCGATCGTCGTAGCCGACGTCTACGAGGCCATGGGCGCGATGACGCGCGAGCAGAAGCGCCAGACGGTGGGGAAGTAGGGAATGGGCGTACACGTCACCGTCGAGCTCTACGGCTGCGACGGCTCACACTTCTGCCTATCGGGCCCGGACGCGGGCGAGCAGGGCGTCGTGCTCGGCACGAATCCGCAGGGCCTCTACGACGCTCCGGTCAAGGTCGCGATGAAGCGCGGCGCATTCGAGATCGGCGGCAAACCGACCAAGGTCGACCGGCCGTATCGCGAGGTCATGCTCGGCCTCGGCGCCTACCACGACGATCCCGACATGTGGGCCGAGATCGACTCGGCGCTGCGCATGGCGCTGGACTACGAACTCGACCCGTGGGACCCCGGCGCGAAACCCGCGCGGCTGGCGATCACCACGCAGCGCAGCAAAACGCGCTGGCTCGACGTGCTGCTGCTCGAGTCGCCGATCATGGCGATGGACACCGATCCATGGGACTACGGACACTCACTGCTGCCCGTGACCCTCGTCGCGCCACAGCCCATGTGGTACCAGGACGACTGGCTCGGCGACGAGGAGCACCCGGCCGGATGGGAACTCGAGGGCGCCTCATCGGGATCGGGCGAAGTGTGGGTGTGCAACCCGACCGACCGGCCGATGGCACACACGGTCATCGTCACCGGCGACGGGCGCGCGCACATCCCCGACCTCTCGTGGACCGGCCCGAAGGGCGCGCGAGTGCCGGGCATCGACTTCCGCAGCAAACAGGACCACTCCGAGCGAATGCTCGTCACCACGCCGATCGGCGCCGTGAACGGTCACGGACTGCGCGCGCATGTCGACCGCCTGCGCATCCCGTTCGAGGACTTCACCGACACCAACGTCACCGGCCTCATGGGCGGTAACCGTCTGCTGCACGTGATCCCGCCGTACACGCCGTGGACCGCGCTGCCGGTCGCAGCGTCGAACGTCACCTCGCCGAAGTTCGGGATCCTCTTCCGTCAACCGTGGCTGTGGTCGCGGCCGTGGGGATTGGAGATGTTCTGACATGGCGGTGATGTCGGCAGACCTGCTCGCCGAGTGCGAGGCCATCTGGCAGGTCACCGAGGAGCGCGAGCGGCAACGCTCGGCAGCACGACTCGAGCCGCCCGAGGTCATCGTCTACGACGGCGAGCACCGCCCGCAGGGCTGGCTCGACGCGCAGTATCTCGGCGATTTCGAGTGGGTCGACAACGACACCGGCGCCGGGATCACCGAGCTGCCATGGGATCACTACCTCGCGCAATGGATGTGGGACGAGTGGGGCCGCATCCAGCGCGGCGAGAAGCGCGTCGTGCACATCGTCGTCGAGTGCAGAACCGGCGGCCGATGGTCCGGCCGCCTCAATTCCTGCTCCTCCGAAAAGCGCGAGGATGGATCGAAAGTCCTTGTCGTAGAATGGCTTTCGGACTACGAGACGGTCAAGTGGTACACCGTCTGGTCAAACGCGGCGCTCCCGAGCGCTCTGCAATTTCCGCGCGTTTTCACGCTCGCGGGCGGTGCGCGCTGGTGCCTCCTGACGGCCCTGCACCTCCAGGTCATGCGCGAGCAACAGAACTGGTGGAACCTGCCCGACGACCCGCTGAATCCGGCCTCGTGGGTGCCCGCCCATGTGTCGCAGTGGTCGGTGGTCGTCAAGCCCCACAGCTTCATGGACGACCTCGCTGACGGCATCCTCTGGGCGCTGTTCACGAGCCGGTTCAAGAACTGGCACGACGCCGCCAAGCCGATCCTCGCCGACGCCGAACTCTCGGTCGTGTGGCGGCGCTACATGCCCGACCTCGGCGACGAACAGCCGATTCCGGGCATGACGCTGCGCCCCGGCGCGCTCGTGATCGACATCGTCGACAAATCCGGTTACTACAACCAGGGCACCTCGAATGGCGGCACCCTGTGGGACGGCCTCGTTCGCACGCTCGCGCACCTCGTCGGGGGATTCATCGACCCCGTCGTCGAGGAAGTCGCCGACATCGACGAGCCGACCTACAAGATCCCCGGATTCTTCTCGACCGCCAAGACCACGCCGTACGTGGTGTGGCTCGAGGGCACCGAGACCGGAATCCAGTCGAGCAAGCACAAACGGTGGCCGTCCAAGGGGCAGCAGGTCGTCGTCGGCGGCCACTCGATGTACGGCGTAAACGAGGCCATATCGGCGGCCGTGCAGCTAGCATTTGACCTGCTCAGCGCCGCATTATTCGTGCCCGCGGTGGGTGGCACCATCGACACCTTGCTCGCCCCGCTCTACACCGACACCGTCCTCGCCTGGATGAACGTCAAGAGCATCGAGCGATCGTCGAACGACGGCTGGGCCGGATATTTCGAGTACTTCCAGGACGGCGCCGACCGCGCGTTCACCATCGAATCACTGCTCGTCCTGCGCGCTGGATTCTGGGCGACGAGGACGAAATTCGCTGTCGAGGTCGACGTCGCCGACGGCGCACCGTGGACCTTCGGCGACCAGGGCAAGGGGCACTGCTGGGTCGGCGACCGCGTCGGATTCGGAATGCTCGACGACCGCTCGGGCCGCATCCATGTCGACCGGATCAAGTCGGTTCGCCTGCGCTACAGCGATACCGAGCCGCTGTCGTGGATCCCGGTCATCGGCGACAACGCCGACGACAAGGACCCCGCCGTCCGGGCAATCGAGAAACTCGAGTCGGTGTTCGCCGCCATGCATGACCTCGGCGTATTCGGCTGACCTCAACCACGCCAGCAAGATTGGAGGGCCGCATGTCGCAGCTCGTCTACTTCCACATCCCGCCGAACCGGTCCGGCCCGTGCCAGCCGTACGCCGAGCTCCGCTCGGCCGTCCCGCCGCCCGTCGCCGCCGCGGCGCGGACCCTCGTCGGTGAGGTCGCGCAGTTCGACGAATGCGAGGACGACATCGACGAGGCCACACAGGTCCCGGTCCGATACCGGGGCCGTGTGATGGCCGCCCCGCTGCACGCGATCAGGCCGATCCTGTGAGCGACGAGTTCGAGCCCGCCCCGCCGCAAGCGCCCGGCGCCGGCCGACCCCCACCGCGGCGCCGAGCGTGCAAGGTCTGCGGCACCCGGCGCTGCCCCTGCGAGTGGTGCCACATCGAGTGCGGCCTCGATCACTCGCCATGGCTGCCGGTCGATACCTTCCCGACCGTCGCCAACTGCAATGTGAACTGCCCGTCCGAGGCGTTCCTGCCGTTCCTCGTCGGCCTGCCCGGTATGCGCGGCGCGTCGATGGCCGTCCCGGTCGCCGGACTCAAACAGTGGTCCGAGCGGCTGTGGAATGGCGGCGCTCGCCGGGTCGCCCCGCAGACCGAGTTCTACTGGCCACCCAAGGCCGGCGAAATCAACCCGACATTCGCCGCGGGCGATTGGCGCGACGAGCCGCCACCCGAGGACTGGACCACCGAGGTCGACATCAACGCGCTGTCGGGCGTGATGCAAGCCGAGCTGAAACGCCAGTTCGACGAGCGCGAAGCGGTCGCCGCCGCGGCCCGGCCACCCGAGGTCGAGCGCGGCTACGTGACCAAGGTGACCCGATTCGACCCGACCGAGCACACCGTCACCGAGGTCCTCGCGCATCTGCGCACCGCGAGCCCTGCCGAGGTGGATCGCGTGTTCGCATTGGAGGCCGAGACGAGCAAGCGCGCCGGAATCCTCAAGCGGCGTGCGCAATTCGGGAAGGGGACATGATGGCAATCGAGCGATACTGGCCGCTCGGCAGCGGCCACGTCGTTACGAGCGGATTCGGCGACCGGTCTGGTGGATTCCACTGGGGCACCGACTTCGGCCGCGACGGCGGGTCGGCGGGGATGCCGGTCTACGCCGCCCAGGCTGGCACCGTCACCTACGCCGGGCCCGCGTCAGGGTTCGGGCAGTGGGTGGTGATCGACCACCCGACCGAAGCCGGCTCGGGTACTACCGTTTACGGGCACGTCATCCCCGAAGTGCGTGTCGGCCAGGAGGTCGAGGCGGGGCAGCGCATCGCCCGTATCAACGGCGACCAGCGCACCAACGGGGGCGTGGCCGCGCATTTGCACTTCGAGGTGCACCGTGACATCTGGCGTCCGCCAGGGCCGGGCCGTCTGGATCCGCTGCCGTGGCTCGCCACTGCCCGCGACCCAGCAACACGAGACGACGAGACAGTGGTCGGCCTGACCCCCGAGGTGCTGGCCGAGGCCATGGGGCGGACTGTCGCGCTCGACCGGTACCGGCAGCTGTTCCCCGCGGTGGTCGAATCTCTGCTCGCTGCGGGCTGTATCACCGTCAACCGGGCAGCGATGTGGCTCGCGCAGGTCGGGCATGAATCGGCCGGATTGAAGTACATGCGCGAGATCGCTAGCGGCTCGGCCTACGAGGGCCGCCGCGACCTCGGCAACACCGTGACCGGTGACGGCGTGCGGTTCGCTGGGCGCGGTCCGATCCAGATCACCGGCCGTCACAACTACACGCGGCTGTCGCAGTGGGCGCACGGGCGCGGCCTGGTCCCGACGCCGACTTTCTTCGTCGACCACCCCGAGGCGCTCGAGTCCGACCGCTACGGCTTCATGGGCGTCACCTGGTACTGGACTGCCGCTCGGGACATGAACGGCTTCGCCGACCGCGGCGACATCGAGGGCGCCACGCGCGCCGTCAACGGCGGCCTGAATGGACTTGCCGACCGCGTCACTCGCTGGAACCGGTGCCGATCCCTCGGCGCCGCCATCCTCCCGATTGGAGATGACATGACACCCGACCAGGCCAAGCAGCTCGCCGACGTGCACCGCGAGCTGACCCAGCTATACCCGTCGCGGTCGGCTCACGCCGAGGATCCGAAGAAGCTGGTCGACACCCTCGCGGGCATGTTGCTCAACGTCGACGGCCGCGTGCACGAGGTAACCATCGAACTGCCGGCCAAGCTCGACAAGCTGCAGCAAACCCTCGACGAACTGCCCGCCAGGATCGCGGCGGCGGTCGCCGAAGTCGGCGGCAACCCGCCCAGGGACGTGGAGTGATGGGCCGCCGCTCGGCCGATGCGCCGACGCAGGTCCGGCACCCGTGGCGAGCTGTGGTGCGTACGGGGTTCCAGGTGACCGTCGGCGTCGCTGCGGCCATGCCGATGATCGTGACCGCGAGCGGCCTGCCGGAAACGGCTACCGGCGTCGGTGTCGCGCTCGGCGTCTCGGCCGCGATCACGCGCGTCATGGCGATACCGGCCGTCGATATCCTCATCGCCCGTTACGTCCCATGGCTATCGGCATCCGGCGGCGGAGAGTGATCGCAGACCTGACCACAGTGTCGTGGGACCAGGTCAGCACTGTGGGCCTGGCCCTGATCGTCATGGGCCTCGTCGTCACCGGTCGCCTCGTCCCGCGCGCGACCGTCGAGCGTCTGCTCGCTGATCGCGACCAGCGCAATGCCTATCTCGAGCGGCACATCGACGCGCAGCAAGCGGTCAAGTCAGAGCTGGTGTCGCAGAACAGCGAGCTTCTCGGCACAGCCCGGCTCTCGGCCGCGCTACTTCAAGCCGTCGCCCCGACTCCGAGGGAGACCCATGCGGTTCCGAGCGAAGAGTAAGCGGGAATCGGCGCAGACGAGGCAGGCGCGCGAGGACGCCCAACGCGCCGAGAGCGAGCTCGCCGAGGTGCGCGGCCGGCGGCCGGTGGTCGACCACATCGCCGAGGTCATCAATCACGCGATACGCCGCAATCACTTCGGTGAGTCCATCGAGGCGGCGATCGAGCTACGGAGAGGTACATGAACACTCGATGGAACCGCACGTTCCTGTGCGCGCTGGCGCTGGCGGGACTTGTCGCGTTCGTCGTGATCCCGGATCGGGAGACGTCCGCGACGATATTCCTGGCCGCCGTTGCCGGTCTCGGCTGGACGTTCGTCCTCGCCTACGGCATCCGCTCGGCCTGGCAATCCACGGCGGCCGGGCGCGGCGTCATGCGGCTCATGCTGTGCATGTCACTGATCTGCACGCAGGGCCTCGTAACGATCCTGACCGACTACAGCTATCCCGGCCGCGGCGTGATCCGGCCGCTGCTGCTGCTGTTCGTCGCGCTCGCGGTCGGTGATCTGCTGCTGACGCTGTTCCGTCTGCAGCGTGAGCGCCGGAGGTGAGGGCCGATGACGCAGCCTGACGGCGCGAATCCATCAGGCGCGAAGAATCCGACCCGGCCCGGCGCGTTCTTGGAGTGGCAGAACGAGACCGAGGCCTCGATCTACCAGAAGTCCAAGGCGCCGATCGTCGGGCCGACCGGATCGGCGACCAGGGCGCAGCGCGATATCGCCGCCACCGACGGCAACGTGATCCCGAATGGTGGCGGGTTGTGGAAGACCTTCACCCGCGACGCGGACGCCACTTTCCCGCGAATTCTGCTGTCGCCGACCGCCGACCGCACCGGCTCGGGCGGCTCGGGTGACACTTCGCACTCGCACTCGATCACGTTCGATGATCCGCCGGATTACCAGCCCGCGGGCGGTGGCGCGAACACCATCGAGTTGGGATTCCTCGAAGTCAGTAAGGACCGCGGGTATTCGCAGGTCACGTTCGGTACCGGCAACAGCGTGACCGCGCTCGGCATCCAGGCGATGTACGCCGGCGCCTACCTCATGGAGGACGACGGATCGCTGTCGCTCATGGCCGCCACCGGCGATATCAAGGCCTCGGTGGCCAGCACGAACCGCGAGTACACGTTCGCCTTGCCTGCTTCGGTCGATGCACTCAAGTCCGAGATATGGGCCGTGGCGACGCTGCAGGTCACCAACGCTGTGCAGCAATGCAAGTCGCTGCTCGCGCACCGGCTGTGGCCGATGGTGGCACCACCCGGTCAGCGCCCGGCCGCGCTGTACGGCTACGCGGCGTCGGCGACTTCGCTGCCATCGACGATCGCCTACTCGTCGATCACGTTCAACCCGGGCATCTGCCCGTACTACGCGCTGTCCTAGGAGGTTGCCGTGCCAGTGACGATCACGCAGGACATCCGCGATATCGCGGGAGTCGACGACGACTCGGTGATCTGGTTCTCGCAGCACGAGCATCCGCGTGCAGCCGAGGACGGCGTCACCATGATCAGCACCCGCAGGGTATCGGCGAAGCCGGTCAGCGGCGTGCTCACTGTGCAACTCGAGCCGGGCCCGGCTCGCGTGCAGCTCGGCCCCCGCAGTTACGACATCGAGGTGCCCGACGTCGATGGCCCGCTGCTGCCGCTGCTGCTCAACGGCCTGCCACCACCGCCGCCCGGCGGCACGGCGTGGGTCCGCAACCGCGGCCGCGTCTACGCCGTCGAGGACGTGACGCTGTCCTGGCACAACGCCCACATCGACGAACTCGACCCGTCCACCCTCTACATCGTCTTTCCCGACGACGAGTGATCGGAGCATCAGATGGCCCCCGCACGCCCGTACCCGCGCGCCCTGCAGTCCCTGCTGAATGGCGAGATCAGCGTCGCCCATGCGTGGCGGGCAACGCTGCACGACGCCACCTACACGCCGAACTACGACACCCACCGGTATCAGTCGGACCTCACCGGCGAACTGTCGACCGCTGGTGGGTACATCGTCGGCGGGATCCTGCTGGCGAACAAGGTGCTTGCCTATGACGCCGCGACCGATTCGGCCTGGGTCGACTGCGACGATCCGCTGTGGGATCCAGCCACGTTCGATGCGCGATGGTGTGTGGTCACCGACGTGAACGCGGGCACGGCCGCGACTCGACCGCTGGTCGGCATCGTGGATTTCGAGGCGGTCAAGTCGCCGGACAACGGGCCGTTTCGCGTGCAGATCGGCGGCATTGGTCTGTTGCGCCTGGCGTCGCTGGCCTGATATGCCGCTATACCGGCGCGGCGCCGCGCCCGTCGATGTCACCCTCGGCGCCCGCGGCGCACTGCGCGTAACTCTCGGAAATCGGGTGATCTGGGACGGCACGACGCCCGTCACGATCCCCGCGGCGCCGATGCGCGCCACCGGGTCGATGCCGGACCCGGTGCTCGTCGTCGGCGTGGAGCCGTCGGTGTCGCCGATGGCCGCCGCGGCCACGATGCCACCCGCCGAGATTCGCGCGGGTGCGACGGTGGCAGCATCCTCGGCCGCTGCCGAGGTCGTCATGCCGGGGCCGACACTCTCGGTCGGCGTGACGGTCGAAGCCTCGCCGATGGAGGCGACCGCCGTCATGCCGCCGGCCTCGGTCGGCGAGACAGTCGTCGAGGCCTCGCCGATGGAGGCGACCGCCGTCATGCCTGCGGCGAGTGTGGTTACGGGCGTGACCGTGCTGGCCGAGGCGGCCGAGGCCGTGGCCTCGATGCCGCCGCCGGACATCGCGGTCGGCGTGACGGTCGAGGCCTCGCCGATGGAGGCGACCGCCACCATGCCCGAGGCCGAGATCGAGATGGGCGTCACCCACACCGACAATTTCAACCGGGCGAGTCTCGGTGCCGGATGGGCTGTCGTCGGCTCACTGACCCCGGTCATTACCGGCAGTGAGAAGGCGCAGGCCGGTACCGGCGGCACCGTCAACACGACGTCGGCATACGTAGCCCGATACGCGACCGCGGTCACGTCCGACACTCACCGCTCGTGCGCGACCCTGGTCGCGCCGACGGGGAGTGCGAACCTCAACCTCGGTGTCGGATTGTGGGTCCGCGGCACAAGCGGCGGCGACCGCGTCGAGGCTGTCGTCACGCCCGACCAGGTGACGTTCTACACCAAGACCGGCGGCAGCGGCGGCACGAGCACCTCGCGGCACAACCAGACCGGCCTGAGCATCGCCACCGGGGCATTCATCGAACTCGTCGCCGACGACGCCACCTATACCGTCTACGCGAACGGTGTCGAGGTGGCGTCCTGGACCGACACAGGCGGCGTGATCCCCATCGATTCGAGTCACCGGCATGTGGGCATCGCGCCGCGGTCGAATCGCTCGTTCTCGTCGACCTACACCTATGGGTGGGCGCTCGACGACTGGATCGGTCGGGACGGCTGACCGACAACAGGAAGGCACCACCATGGCACTCGATCACCTCTACATCGGCCCGATGCTGCTGCAACAGGTCGACACCGCCTATCCGGCCGTGGCCGGCGCGCTCGCCGCGGGCTACCTCTACGACGCCGGCACCGGCGATTTCGCGACCGATCCGGGCGGATCGATCTATCAGTTCGCCGCGCTCGAGCCGCTCACCGTCGCCGACATCCCGGACTCCACGGGGATGCGTCAGCGGCTCGCCGATGCCGTGCTCGCGCAGTTCCGCAACGTCGGCGTGCTCGACGAAGTGACCGAGGTGACGGTGCGGTGGTCTGACTGGTCGCCGCCCGCAGCGCCGTAACGCCCGCCCGATGCGACAGCGCCCCCGATTCTCACACCGAGATCGGGGGCGCTGTTGTCGTGCGTTCTGGGCGCGGGCACCGGATTTGAACCGGCGACCTCCCCGGTCCCCGAGGTGCTCTCGATGTCCGGGTACCGGTGCACCTTTCCCGAACTCTCCCTGGCTGAGCTAACCCGCGCTGGCGGGAGTCTACCGACAGGATCCCGCCGCGGCATCACGAATTCCGGCGATGGTTGCCGCTCGATCCGCCTCGCTCAGCGATGGCCACTCCGGCGTGGCAGGCAAATTGTCGATCGTCGTCTCGGCGGTCGAGGTGGCCGTCGCTGGGTCGATGGCGCGCAGTTGATCGAGTAGCGGCAGGATGTCGCGGCAGGCCTGTCCGCGCACCGCCGAGGCCGGCGTCGGGGCTGTGTTCGCCGCGGTGGCGGATTCTGCCGCACTCGACGACGGCGAGGCGACGACGGCCTCGCTCGATGCGCTCGGCGTAGCGGTCGTGTCGGAATCGGTTGCGCAACCGGCGAGTACGGCGGCGCACAGTGCTGCGATGGGCAGAGCAATTCTCATCTCGGCGACGGTACAAGCGCAGAGCCGCCCCCGCTGACCTTGTGGTCGGCGGGGGCGGTTCGTTGCGCGCGGGGCCGGTTAGTCGCCGCCCTTGTCCTCGCGGGGATCCTCATTCCAGAGGTCGCCCGCGTTGCCATCAGGCCCGGGTCCGGTCAAGTCCGCCACTTTCGTTGTCACCTCCTTGGGCATGATCTGGCGCGGCCATCGATACCCGTGCGGTCAGACCGCCTCGGTATCGGCGACGCGCAGTTCTCGGTGCGCGGTGATCTCGCGCCGGGCCCGATCTACGTGGGCCAGCGTGGGCGCGACGATCACCTCGACATCCGCCTCACGCGCGCCGACGAGGATTCGCCGGGTGGCGTCGAGCGCGGTTACGGGGATTTCGAGGATGCGGGCCAGCTCGAGGCCGGCCGTGGCGGCGTACCGCTCGACGGCGCGCCGGTCGGCACCGAGGCGGCTGCCGGAAATGTCGCGTCGGATCACCGCCAGCGCCGCCCGTAGCGGCTCGGCGGCCGTCACCGCTCGACCTCGGTGTCGACTACCGACGTCGGCGCCACGTCGACCGTGACGACCGGATAGAGCACCATCCGCGTGCCGTCGTCGAGTTCGTCGAGGTCTGGGCCTTCCAGCGCGTGGACGACGCCATACTCATCGACGGCGCACCAAGAGCCATCGTCCCGCTGCATCCATGCCGCGGGCTCGTCGCCCTGATCCTCGTCGACGTGGTCGAGTTCGCCGATGCCCTGCATCATCGGGCCAGCCGGTGGCGCGGCTGGATCCGGCCGACATCGACGAGGTGCGCACCGCGCGCCCGAGACTGGCGCTCACCGGCGAGCCGCGCCTCGATGTCCGCCACTGACGGCCGATCGTCGACCGGCGCGCAGAGCATGTACACCATGACACCGACCGTTACCGCGAGCGTTGCGGCGAAAGCCATGATGGCCCAGATCATGCGAGGCCTCGGGAGTTGCGCGGGTCCGGTACGACGTGACCGGCCGCGACGAGCGTCTCGTGCGCCGCGCGCTTACGGGCGCAGGAGTCGATCAGGCACGAGGCGTGCCGTTGCATGGCGTAGTGCGCGGCCTCAGTGGTGAACGGTCGCTCGGGCGCCTCGTGCGGCCACGCGAGTGGCAGATTGGCGCGGTCGAGCAGGTCGTCATCGCCGACGATCAGTGCACGGTTTTCGGATACGGACATGTGCCACCCCCCAGGGGCGTCGGATGATTTGGTAGGCGCCCGACGCCGGGGCTGATGAGGGAGAGCGACCCGGCGTCGGGGCCGATCTCAGAATCGCGCGGTGGGGGGCATTACCGCACTGACAGTTTCGATATGTGTCGCCCGAAACTGTCAGTTCTGTATCAGGGTTCGAGCCGCACCAGTTCGGCGAGCTTGCGCATCTCATCGGTGAGCGTCCGCCGCCGCCCCACCATCACGCCGACGACGTCGCGGGCATAGCGTTGCTGTGCGATCCATTCGGGCGCCATCGCTGCGACGGATGCGAGTTCACCTGTCGCCTCGGACCATTGGCCGAGCTGGGCGTGCGCGGACGCCATATCGAGGCGGTGCCGTAGCCGTCCGGCCGCGGTTGGCAGCAACAGTGCAGGCGGGGTCCGTTCCGCGAGTGCGAGCGCGAGCGCGGGCTGCTCGGACATTGCCGCGGTCTCGGCCGCGATGTACTCGACCGTGGTCGGTCCGAACACCCGCGTCGTCGCGGCTTCCGGGAGGAATTCGCGCCCGATCCGGGCGGCTGCCGCGCGTGCCAGCCCCAATGCGTCATCGCGCTCGTGTTCACGATTGTCGCGGACCGCGATCGCGGCAATGTACAGCCATAGCTGCCCCCATACGGCGAGCCCGGACATGGTCGCCCGTGAGAATCGGGGCTCGATCCGATCGGCCCATGTGGTGGCGAGCGCGCGAGCATCGCCGAGGTTGCCTTGCCGAATCTCAGACCACACACGGGTATTGATCGCACCGGCGGCGAGCACCTCGTCGTCGGCCGCGTCGACCGCCTGATCCAGAACGATCGCGGCGTCGGCCCACTGCCGATTCTGGACGAGCAACCAGCCGACCATCGCCAAGGCTGAGGAGCGGAGCGCGCGGTCGTCGGCGGCGGCCGAATCGCGCAGCAGCGCGGGCGCGGCGGCGGCCATCTCGGCATACTGGTGTGCGGCCATGAGTCGCTGCAATCGCCGCAGCTCGGTGCGCACCTCGGCCGCGGTCGGTTGCTCCCCCTCGGCGGGTGCCGGCGGTGCGGCGAGTGCGTGGCGCACCGGCCCCCACAAGTCCAGGGTCGGAGCGTCGGCTGTATCGGCGTCGCCGGGGTCGTTGCCCTGTAGCACGCTCGTGGTCACGCCGAGTGCCTCGGCGAGGCGCCGTAGCGTGGCGAGTCGCGGGTTTCTGCACGACGGGTCACGGCCCTCGAGCTTGGATACGTAGGACGGCGACAGGCGGGACCGCGTGGCGAGTTCTTCCTGTGTGAGCCGCCGACGCTTGCGGATCGAGGTGACGCGGTCGGCGAGGTCCCGATGCTGCGTATGATTGGACACGATTCCTCCGATGTAGGAGTCCGCACCCCCGGGCGGTGGCACCCGCTGCGGGGGTCTTTCTTTGTCAGGGTACGCCCGTGGGACGCAATCGGTTTCGTGGACGCCGTCCACGAACCGCCCTATGCTGAATCCCGACCACGCCCGGCCGAATCCCGATGAATCCCGAATTACCGCAGGACAGAGCAGTGCAGCGCCCCATTACCGCAGGTAGTGAGGGTGCACCCCAGGGGTTCGATTCCCCTAGGCTCCACTCTTTTCGACGCAGGTCAGGACACGTTTCCGTGATCTTGACAGGCTCGCGTCCACGAACCGTGTCCACGAAAGTGGACACGGTTCAGCGGTTCACCGTGATCTGAGGGGATTTCGGCGCACGACCCATCGAGGATTCGCGATGTCTGCCGCCACCCCCAAGAAGCGCACGCACACCCCCCGCCCCCGTCCACGCAAGGACGGCACGGTGGCATGGCAGGTGCGCTACACCATTACCCGCGCCGGTCGTCCGGTCGCTACCTCGCAGGTGTTCGACGACGAGGTCGCCGCCGCGCGCTGGGCTGGCCTGCTCGACCGTGTGGGCCCCGAGCGCGCCGAGGCGATCCTGCTCGCGCAGCTCGGCGTCGAGGCCTCGCCGACGATCACGGTCGCCGATTGGCTACGCCGTTACGCCGATCGGCTCCAGGGCGTCGAGGACGCCACCCGGGCGCGGTATCACCGCTACATCGACCTCGACGTGGCACCGTTCTTCGGCGACCTGCCAATCGGTGCGTACACCGAGGATCTCGATGCGGCATGGGTGCTGTACCTCGCCACCGAGGTCTGCCACCGCCCCGGCCGCGCTCCTGGCAACTCACCGAAAACCGTGCGCAACAAGCACGGGTTCGTCAGCGAGGCGATGGCCGCCGCCACGCGGCACCGGCCCGAACCTCTGGTGCCGTCGAATCCGTGCGCACACACGCGCCTGCCGCGCGTTCACGGCCGCCGCAGGGAGTTCTTCACCTCCGCCGAGTACGAGCTGTTCGAGGCGCTGCTGCTGCCCAAGTACCGGCCGATGCTCGAGTTCATGGTCATGAGCATGTGCCGTCCGGGCGAAGTGTTCGCGCTCACCGTGGGCGACATCGACCGCGAGACCGGCGCCGTCTCGATCGACAAGGCGTGGAAGTACGCCGACGGCCGCCGGGTTCTCGGTGCGCCGAAATCCTCACGCGGCGTGCGCGTGACGTATGTCCCGCTCGAGACGATCGCACGCCTGGACCTCGAGCGCCCGCGCGACGAGCTGCTGTTCGCCACCGGTGCCGGGACGGCCTTCACGGTGACCGGGTTCTATCGGCAGGTGTGGATGCCCGCCATGCGCCGCCTCGACGCACTGGCCGACGACCAGCGACCCGGCCGCGACCTGTTCGGCCGGATGGCGCACTGGGAGGGCGAGACGCCCGCGCAACTGCTCGACCGCATCGGCCGCGGCGTCGTCGACTCGTTGCTCGGCAAGTGGGTGACCCCGTATCTGGCTCGCCATACGGGGATTTCGTGGCGTCTGCAGGACGGCGTGCCGATATGGGTGGTCTCGCGCGACGCCGGGCACGAGTCCGTCACGACCACCGACAAGAAGTACGGGCACATCGACAACCGGGCCAGCCTCGCCGCGGCCGAGCGCGTCGGCGGTCGCCTGCCGTCACTGCGGCACACCGTCGTGGATTTGGAGATGGCGACGCGCCGCCGCCTCGTCCGGGCCGGACTGCTCGGCGAGATCGACCGCACCGGCGAAGGATTCAAGGCCGTGTGGATGGACGCCGACGGCGTGGTGCACTCGAGGCTGTTCACCGACTACGCGGTTGCGGTCGAGCACGTCGCGCTGCACGAGGCGGGGGACCCGGCCGATGTCGCTGCGTAGCTGGACGTTTCATTTCATGACAGGTGCAATGAAATGAAATTCAGTGCAGGCCACTGCCGTTTTCCGACCGGGCACGACTCGGTGTGTGGCGTACCGATCCCGTCGCGCGCCGGGCCCGGCCGCCCGCCCGCGTACTGCGCGGACCCTGAGCACAATCCGGTGCGCGCACACCGCGCCGCGAAGCGGTACGCCAGCGCGGTCGAGCGCGAGGTCGAGCCGACCGAGATCGAACGCCTGGCCGCTGATCTCGAGCGAGCCCGGGCGCTCGTCGCCGAGGCCGAGCGGGCCCGCCATGGTGCCGAGCGCGAGGCGCACGCGGCACGGCGTGAGCGTGACGCGGCGCTGGCGCTGCGTGATCTGGCGCGCGAGGAGGCCGCCGAGGTGCGGACCGAGGCGGTGGAGAGAACGGCGCGGATGCGGCAGGAGTACGACCGCGAGGTCGCTGCGGTGGCGGCCGTCGCCGATGCTGAAATCGCCCGTGCTGCAACGGCGCAAACGCTCGGCGTACATCGGCCCCGTCGAGTCGGATAAACCCTGGTGTCGGGGGCGTGCCGGACACGCCCCGACACGTCGCCGAGGCCCTGCCGGATGGTAACGATTATGTTTCCTCTCGAAACCGACGTACCGGCCTCGATGGTTCTAGCTACGCTGACGTTACCCATTGGTCTTGCGACTCGGGCGAGGGATTCCGTCTCGGATGCCGAAGTTCTGACGCCCAGTAGTATCGAACGTATGTTCGAGTAAGCAAAGTTGGGGGCTTACGACCGGTGGATCGACGAACGATCGAGGGTGTGGCACATGGGGCAACGCGGGGTACGGCGAAATACGGGTGAGCTGGGCGACTTGATCGCGAACGCAGCGAACATGCGGGCGGCGCGATTCATCCTAGAAGTGCAGTCGCGCGGGCATGATCCGGTCGCGGTGCTCGACGTGCTGCCTCTACAGCTCGACGCCCTGGGCCACTTCTAAGAGCTCGCCCATGGTGACGCCGAGCGCGGTGGCGATGTGATGCATCTGCGTGACGGTCATCGTCGCCTGGCCCTTTTCGATGCGGCCCATCGTGCGCTTACTCAGGCGTGAGCGCTTGCCGAGTTCCTCCTGTGACCACCGCTCGCGGTGGGTCACACGCAGGATCCGCACCGCCTCGCCGAGCTGGCGATCGAGTAAGGCGGCGGCCTCGTCCATAGGGTCGGTCTGGTCGTCCCGGCGGCCAGAGTCGGCTCCTGCTGTGTCCATGAGGTCCATTTAAGGGCCAAATCTGACCAATGGGCAAGTAGCCATGTTGCGACTGCCTATTGTGCGAAAGGTTGCCGAGGGGTGCCCGAATGGTGTCCGATCGGTCACCTAATGGGCACACTATGGCTTGCCAGGTGCCAAAGTTGGCCCTATTGTGGTCAATATGGTCACTTCAAGTCTCGCCGCCGCGACCGTCGTGCGCCACGCCGTCGCCACGGCGGACCGCACCGAGGCGTCCGTCGCGCGGAGTGCGCGCATCGCTCGCAAGACCTGGCAGCGCCGCATCCAGGGAAATTCGCCGTTCACCGTGGCTGAGTTGTCGCGCATCGCTTCGGTGCTCGGCACCCGGATCAACGACCTGGTCGATGCGATCGCGAGCGAAACGGCGGGAACCTCGGGCGATGACCTGCGGCTGTACACGCTGGCCGAGGTGGCCGAGCGTCTACATGTCACTGAGGACTGGCTGCTCAAGCGCGTGAGGTCGCGCGCGGTGCCCGCCCGTAGATCCGCCCGCAAGTGGACGTTCGCCGCTGACGACATCCGAGCGGCCATCGACTACATGGCCGCCCACAGCGACGACGCCGAGGCGTCCGAAGTTAGCCAAGGCGGTGCCTAAGCATGTCTGCCGCAGAGGAATTCGAGACATTCGCTCTTGACGAGGTATGCGCCTTGACGGGCGCGCCGTCGCCCGACTGGCTGTATCGCCGAATCGCCTCGGGCGAACTGACCGCCGTCCTCGCGGGCCGATCCTGGCGCATGACGCGAAGCGACATGGTCAAGGTCGTCGACCTCATGCGCGCCGCCGCCGAGCGCGAGCTCGCCGAGCGGGCCGAGCGGGCCGAGCGCCCCACCGATCGGCCGGCCACCGGCCACACCGCCACCCGCACCGCCGCGCCATCGGCCGCCGGCCTGAGCAAGCGCAGCGCCGCCCGAATGAAGCGACGACAACTCACCTGACTTCCCCGGGGCGGCGCGCGCCGATGCCGCCCCGGGGCTGCGTGACCGATCGACGGACCGCCGGGTGCCCCCTCACACCCGAAATCGACCGGCCGCGCACCTACCCACCTACCCACCGCAACGAGAAGGAGGACCCGATGGGCCGGGTCGACACCCACGATCGCGATCCCGAGCGTGCGCGCCAGCGCCGTATCGGCGTCGCGTTCGGCGACATGGCGCCCGGCCTCGATATCGCACGCACGGCCGTCGCCGTGCTGCACCCCCCGAAGACCAAGAACGCCCCGGCCGAATGCGACTCGGCCGGGGCAGCGATTCCCGCATGAGAACCAAGGAGATGCTACCGATGCTGTGGCACACCCTCAACGTCGACCGGACGACCGGTCGACCCAAGCACGCGATCGGCGTGGCGACCCTCACCGTCGCCACCCTCGTCGCCGTCCTGACCGCCGAGCGCACCTCGCGCCCGGCCCGACGCCGCACGTTCGGCTCGTCGATGGCGTGGCAGCCCGCCGCGGACGTGATCCGCAACGCCCTCGTGCTGCCCGTCGAGGCCGATCGGCCGAGGCCTGCGCCGAAACCGACGCCACCGCCACTGATGGTGCTGGGGCCGAAACTCGCACCGCCGCCCGCTATTCGGCCGGTCGCTGACCCGCCGCCCGCCGACCCGACGCCCACGGTGCCGCTGCCGGTGCCCGCCGATCCGAAGCCCACGGTGCCGATGCGCCGGGCCGAACTCATGGAACTCGACACCGTGCCGCTTCACCGCGCGCCGGGCGGCCGGTTCGCGACCCGTTCCCAGAAGGGCGGCCGGTGATGGGACCGTACTGCAAGTTCTGCGACCACCGGTGCTTCGTCCCGGATCCGTCCGGCGGGCCGATCATCCTCGCGACCTGCCCGGCCGGGATGCAGCACGATCTCAAGTCGGCCGGATACGACATCGACCTCGCCCGCATCTTCGCCGCGACGACGGCCGCGGTCGACGCGCTCGTCGCCGCCGAGGTTCGGCCCCGGACGACGGCCGCCCACTTCGCACAGCTCGCCGCCCGCCTGCGTACCGACGCCGCGGCGACGATCGAC
>Ga0233377_1000266_pt1 | contig 27050 bp, 17 predicted proteins | sample ElkDunMinimDraft_6_FD_191540 | JGI IMG/M metagenome (GOLD analysis project Ga0233377, IMG submission 191540) | Fecal eukaryotic communites from dung pellets of Tule Elk in California, USA - Elk Dung E36 | ecosystem: Host-associated > Mammals > Digestive system > Large intestine > Fecal | place...
ATTTGATGTAAAACTAAGGTACCTTGGTGGGGCTTGGCGTGGTCAAAATACAGAGAAAATGGATTTCTCTTCTTACGAGAACACTACATTAAGTGAAGATCCTACAAATTATAAAAATTACTTGGGATATTCAATCAATAACTTTCAAACCAAAGCACATGAATTGAACCTTGAAGTTTCCATGCACTTTAATCGCTTTACGGAGCGAACTGGGTGGGATCCTTACATCTTCGCTGGTCTTGGCGCTACAGTTTACAAAGCTAAAGGTGACTTGTATGATGGTGATGAATTGCTATATGACTACAATCAACAAGATAGCTGGTCGAAAAATGATGTTGTTAAATTTAGAGATAAAAATTATGAATCAGCTTTAGACGGCAACAAAATATTGAATGCAAAATTCATGTCGCATTTAGGACTTGGACTTGGATATTATTTCACTCCTAGCGTTTCAATGGGACTAGAGCACAAGACAACGTTTTCTCGAACTGATAATTTCGACGGAGTTTATAGTAATCACGGAAAATACAAGCAAGACATTTATCATTACACAAGTGTCTATTTGAAAATTTACTTTGGAAGAGCGAAAGTTTCAGGAAATACAACTACTCCTCCTGTGACTACACCGGTGACACCCCCTGTGACAAACAATCCTTGTCCAGTGCCCGTATTAACAATTCAAACAGCGAGTAATTTAACGGTTAATCACCCAGAATTCACATTAAATGGTAGCATCCAAAATGCAGACATCAATGCAGTTCAATCTACATTGAATGGAATTCAAACAGGAAATTTGGTACAATCGAATAATCAAAATTTCAGAGGGTCATATCTATTGCAACAAGGTTTAAATACAATCGTTGTATCCGTTTCAACAGCATGTGGAACAGATTCTAAGACGTTACACATCAACTACGTTCCTGCATGTGATCAGCCGTTAGTGCACTTTACAAATCCGCGAACAAGTGCTACATCAACAACATCTCCAACTTACACCGTTCAAGCACAGATAAATAATTTAGGGAATGGTTTAATTGAGTTTTTTGTGAATGGAAATAAAAGTTCAAATTATTCATACAATAGTCAAACTGGGTTGTTTACAAGTTCAGTTGCCTTGCAAAACGGATCAAACACAATTCAACTAATTGCTTCAAATAATTGCGGTTCAATTTCTGAAGTAATCTCAATAAATTATGACAAAGTTTGTCCAACACCAATCTTCACCAATATTGGTCAAACAACTGTTTATAGCTCTTCAAAACAGATTGATTTCGTCACATACATTCGCAATGTTTCAAATACCAACCAAATTGAAATATGGTTGAACGGAAGAGAGCAAAGTAATGAATCTTACTCTTCTTCAACAGAGAAATTTTCAGCTTTATTAACGCTAAACACAGGTAGAAATACAATTACAGTTCGCGCAACAAATTCATGTGGAACAATTGAAAACACATGGAATTATGACTACAACGAACCATGTATTGAACCAGCAGTAGTGTTTACGAACCCATCAGGATCTAGGGTAACTTCAACTGTTTCGAACTATACAATTCAGGCAAGTTTAACGAATGTTACAAATCCTCAAAATATTCAATTACGATTAAATGGAAAGGCAATCACAAATTTCAATTACAACATTCAAACTGGTTTATTGACAGCAAACATCCAATTAAACAGTGGAAGTAATTTGATTGAAATCAATGCATCAAACGCATGTGGATCGGCAAATGCAAGTGCTAACATTACCTACAATCCACCGTGTAACAAACCAGTTGTAGCTTTTACAAGCCCAGCCACTTCAAATGGAAATGCTACACAGGAGAATTATAATGTACAAGTAAATATTGCCAACATCAGTTCAAGAAATGACATTCAATTTTACATGAATGGAAACTTGCAAACTGGTGGAACTTATGAGGTAAACACTGGTTTATTCAAAATCAACGTTCAGCTTCAAAAAGGAAATAACTCATTCCAATTGATAGCTAATAATAATTGTGGACAGGAAAGTGCCTCTTCAAACATTAACTATAAAGGAAATGTTGTTGTAGTAGGATCAAAGCCCGAAATTGAATTCAACAATGTTTGTAACGCGAAGCAAAAAGCAGGAATTGTAACATTCTTCGGTAAAATTGAAGGTGTAACGAACACTTCACAAATTGTGGTAAAGGTTCAAAATGCAATTTACACAGACGTTCAATACACACCGATTACAAATGGTTTTGCATTTACACTAAACTTTAATGTTGGCTATTCTCAATCCGTAGTGATGGAAATTGTGGCATCGAATCACATTGGTACAACATCAAAAACATGTCAAATTTTAACTGAAGATGCTCCAATTGTAGATATTGAAATTGAAATCTGTCATACCGTTAATGGCGTTAAGCAAACGATGATTATCAAAAAATCACAATGGGAAACTTACCAAAAAATGGGTGCAACTTTAGGAAAATGTCCTGTGGTTGCTGACAATGACTTAGTAATCTGTTTAAAAGGTTTAACATTAACTATAAAAGAATCGCAATGGGCAACGTTTGCAGCGCAAGGAGCAACTAAGGGTGTATGTCCAGAAGCTGTAGATAACGACATCGTGATTTGCTTGCCAAAAGGGAAAGAAAAAGTTACCATGACGATTAAAGAATCGCAATGGGCAACATACCAAGCGCTAGGCGCATCACTAGGAAAATGTCCAGAGGTGATTGACAATGATATTGTGATTTGTGTACAAGAAGGACGAATCAAAGTAACAAAAGTTATCAAGGAATCGCAGTGGGCACAGTACCAAGCGATGGGAGCAACATTAGGTGAATGTCCGGTTTACGATCCAGAAATTACCATTTGTGTTCGCGTTAACAATGCCAACCAAACAATGGTAATTAAAGAATCTGAATGGCCGAAATACCAAGCTCAAGGTGCATTTGTAGGCGAATGTCCAGTAGTTGTAGATCCAGAAATTACGATTTGTGCAGTTGATTCAGAAGGCCGATTCCAAACACTTGTGATTAAGCAATCACAATGGGCAACTTACCAAGCGCAAGGTGCAACTTTAGGAGCTTGTAAGGAAAAACCGGTAAAATTAATCGAGATTTGCTTACCTAACGGAAAGGAAATGGTCAACATGATGATAAACGAAACCATGTGGGCAGATTATGAAAAATTAGGAGCTACGAAAGGTAAATGTCCAGTAATTGTTGATAAAGACATTGTAATTTGTGTTCCAGATGGTAAATCGAGAATTACAAAAACAATCAAACAATCACAACTTAATTCGTACTTACAAATGGGCGCTACTGTAGGAGAATGTCCGCCAGTGATAGACAATGACATCATTATTTGTGTGCCTAAAGGAAATGAAAAGGTTACTATGACGATCAAAGAATCGCAATGGGATGATTATAAAAAGGCAGGTGCAACATTAGGCAAATGTCCAGTAATTGATAATGACATAGTTATTTGTGTAACTATTAGTGGTAACAAAAGAACGATGACCATCAAAGAATCCCAATGGGAATCATGGCGCAGTAAAGGTGCAACTTTAGGGAAATGTCCTGAGGTAATAGATGAAGACATTACGATCTGTACGCTAGAAGGGCGTTTGATGGTAACAAAAGTGATTAAACTATCAGAATGGCCTGCGTATCAAGCACAAGGTGCTAAATTGGGAGCATGTGCAGTGTACGACCCAGAGTTCCAAATTTGTGTGACTGAAAATGGTATCAAGAAAACTATTACCATCAAAGAATCACAATGGCCTTCGTATGAAGCGCAAGGTGCACAAGTAGGAGCGTGTAGTGAAATAGCTAATCCAGCTCCACAAGATTCATTGACCCCTACAGGCAATGATGGAAAAATGTTGATTTGTGTACTTGAGAATGGAGTCTATATCACAAAAACAATTCAAAGCACCGACTGGAGAATCTATGAAAGGTTTGGTGCTACGAGAGGAGCTTGTACAAACGACGGAGTTAAGACCGCACCGAGTAAACGGCCAATTCCATCATTAGGAGGTACTATCCTAAAGGAAAACACACCTATCGAACTAAAGCAACCATCAACAACAATTAAGAGACCAACGCCATCAACGCGACCAGCAGGGTCACAAAATACTGGGACCAAGACGGTACCAAGAGGACGATAAAAATAAAGCCTTGAAGAATCTTCAAGGCTTTATTTTTTTAAAGTTTTACGAGCTCATTCATCAGCGCTTCCATATACTTAACTATTTCTCGATTGGTACAGGTATAATTATTTACAATCATTGAAAAAGCTAATCGCCTGCCACTTATTGTTTCAACATATCCTGCATAGGATTTAGTTCTTCTCATCGTGCCACTTTTCGCATGAATTCTTCCACTTGCTGCTTGGTTTTTAGCTACACTCTTAAGAGTACCACTAACTCCTGTCACAGGCAAAGACGCGTAAAAATCAGCATGATGGACAGATTGGTTCATAAACAGCAATAAATCACATAACGCTTTTGCACTTATTGCGTTCGTGCGCGAAAGTCCACTTCCATCATTTAAAAACAATCCATTGGTACTTAATTTTTGCCTCCAATACGCTTCCATTGCTTTACTAGCCTGATCGTGTAGAGACACTCCTTTCATTTGATATGCTGTAATACGCATCAGCCCTTCGGCAAACACATTTATACTTTCAAAATTTGTTTCTTTAATGAGGAATCTAATTGGCATACCTTCGTGCTTGAGTAAAAGTTTCCATTCTTTCACTGGTCGATTGACAACGCTGTAACGAGCATTGATTGCATTTCCTTTAAATTCGATACCATTACTGATTAAAGCCTTTTTTAATTCCATCGCTAATTGACCTTCTGGATCAGGTAAACTCCCTCTCACTCTAAATTCAGCTCTATTTTGTGGCAATTCTCCTCTGCCCTCTCTGAGCCACGAATATGGAGAACCAAAAATATAAGAATTATCACCGTTCGAAGTAGAAGCCATTATTCCATTGCTAAATTTTAGCGAATCAACCTGCGGATAAGTTCGAATTAGTTCCGCTTTAGAACCGCTACCCCCAGTTTTAAAATAGTATTCCAAGGTATTGTCAAAAAGCATCAAACCACTAAAATGTGCGCCGTAATAATTCCCCATATCACCCCAGAGCCAATCGCTTGGACCATTTTCCAATCCAAAATCAGATCCATCTCCATAAATAGTACCTTCCATCATCTTAATTCCGAGTTGCTTTACCTTAATAGCCCAATCCGTTAAAAATCCAGTTCTATTATCTGAAAAAAAATGATTACTCCCCAAAGACATATCTCCACCGCCAACGATCCAGATGTCGCCTCGAAGGATACTGTCTGTTATTTCACCTGTATAATAAATATGTGTGACAGGTTTATAGTCTGCTCCTAAATTTTCAAGCGCATACGCAGTAGAAAATAGTTTAGTAGTGGAAGCTGGAGCCAATAATTTAGTACTTTGAAATTCGGCAATAGTTAGATTTGTCTTAGCGTCAGCGACATGTACGCCCAAAGTAGCACCTTCCATACCTGGAGAAGTTGCTAATTGATTAATTGCATCTTGAATAGCTTGTCCGAATACATCAAGATTGATCCAACATGATAAAAAAGAGACAAAAAAGATTGTTTTTAATTGCATTTTAAACTTTTATTACTGCTTAAATTAGTATTTCTACATTACATTTGTCTATGACTTGCAAAAATTTAACCAATTTGTAGTGAAAAAAATAAAAGTATTAAGAATAATAAATAGATTCAATATAGGCGGACCAACTTACAATGCTACCTTTCTAACAAAATTCTTAGGAAACGAATTTGAAACGCTATTAGTCGGAGGATTACCCGAAGAAGACGAAGCTGACTCGTTGCACATCCTGCAACAATACGGTGTTGAGCCCATTTTACTGAAACAAATGAAACGCAATCCGAATGTAATTGCGGATTACAAGGCATACAAAGAGCTTCGAAAAATTATTCGCGAGTTCCAACCTGACATTGTTCATACCCATGCAGCAAAAGCTGGCGCATTAGGCCGAAGAGCTGCAAAAGCAGAAAAGATACCAGTCATTATCCACACCTTTCATGGTCATGTATTTGAGGGATATTTTAGTCCATTAAAAACAAATTTTTACAAAATAATCGAACGAAATTTAGCCAAAATAAGTACTAAAATTGTTGCAATTTCTCCTTTACAAAAGCTTGATTTAGTAGAAAAACACAAAATTTGTGGTGTAAATAAAATGACGGTGATCCCTTTAGGTTTCGATCTCCAACGTTTCCAATCCAACAGAGAGGAAAATAGATTAAAAGTTAGAAGTCAATACAATATCAAAGAAGATGAAATTGCAATTGGCATAATCGGTCGATTAGCTCCGATAAAAGATCACAGTTTCTTTTTGGATGTATTGGAACGAATATCAGAACTATCAAAGAAAAATATCCGAGTTTTCATCGTTGGTGATGGTGAAGAACGAACAAATATTGAGACTAGAATTTCAAATTTCACGTGGCCAATCAACGTAAAAATTGAGCTAACATCATGGGTTAAAGACATTGCAGCGTTTAATCCAGCGATGGATATAATTTGCCTTTGTTCTAAAAATGAAGGTACGCCAGTTAGTTTAATTGAAGCTCAAGCAGGTAATATCCCCGTAATTTCGACGGATGTCGGTGGTGTTGGCGATGTTGTTTGTCACAAAAAAACAGGTATTATTGTAACCCCTAACAACAAAACTGAGTATACGGAAGAGTTACTAAAACTTATTGAAGATGAGCAATATCGCACAGAACTTGGGACAGAAGGTTGGAATTTCGTCGAGAATAATTTTCATTATACCCGTTTAATTGCTGACATGCAGAATCTATATTATAATTTATTGAGTGAAAAAAATGCCAATTAAAACTGCTATATATTTTACAATCGCGCTTGTAGGACTTATCTTAGGAAGTTGCAACATCAACTCCAATGTTATGTTCAAGGAAGCAAAGGGTGATACTGTTTATCATGATTCAATTCCTTTAAAACCGTTGGAGGATTACCTAATTTCGGTGGATGATAAAATTCAATTTCAATTATATACAAACGAAGGAGAGGTTCTTTTAGCAACTAACGCTTCTGTTAATGACAAAGCGCTAAACAATGCTAACTCTGTAAATTATGTTGTAAGAAGAGATGGTACTGTCAACATTCCAAAAATTGGAGCTATTAAAATTGAAGGATTATCTGTTACTCAATGTGAAAAATTATTCACAGAACTTTATAGCGCTGAATATTTAAATCCATTTATACAAGTACAAATCATTAATCAAAGAGTTGTCGTTTTTCCAGGAAATGGAAGTGATGCCAAAGTTATAATACTCGAAAATAATAACACGACGTTAATGGAGGCACTTGCCAAAGCAGGCGGAATAACAGAACGAGGAAAAGCTAAAAAAGTAAAATTGATGCGCCGATCAGGTGATAAACGTAACATTTATGTGATGGATTTATCTACCATTGAAGGATTACAATATGTAGATATGGTAGTGCAAGCCAATGATTATATCTATATTGAACCGAATCCTCAGTTATCAAGAGAAATTTTGAAAGAGGTAGCACCTATTATTACAATCATTTCAAGCGCCGCAATTATTCTAACGGTGGTTAACTTACTTAAATAGCATGTCTAAAACGCAAAATAGTTTCATTATAAATAAATCGTACGATCCTCTCCTATTTAGAACGATCATACGACGTTTTTGGTGGTGGGTACCTTTATTGATGATCGTATTTTATTTTGTTGGTGCAATGTATTTGCGTTATACTAAACCCGTATACGAATCTCAATTAGTACTGCAAATTGAAAATGAAGACAACGCTAAAAACGTCATTGATGTTGAAAATATCAATACCAAAAAAGATATCTTTTTTTCCGAAGTAGAGTTATTAAAATCAGAACTCCTTTTTAGTCAAGCACTATCTTCTTTGCAATTGAATACAAGTATTTTCTATAAAGGGAAAATTTTGACTGAAGAGAAATATAAAAATGGAAGTTTAAATATCCAGCCTTATCAGTTAACAGACTCTACCCTTGTTGGTCTACCGATTAACATCAATACATTCGAAGGTGATCTGATACTAACTTACACATTTAAAGACAAAGATTATTCATTAAGAGGAAAAATTGGAGAACATCTAACCAACAGCCATTTTGATTTGGTAATAAAAGTTGAAGATATTCAACTCTTGAAAGAAGAGCTAGAAAAAAATGAAATCTATTTTACCTTCAATAGTATTGAAAGCATCAGTAATCGTTTAATAGATAAATTAACTGTTCAGCCAATTGATGAACGAGCAAGAACGGTATTAATTGGTTTCAAAGGGGATAATCCACAGATTTGTCACGATGTTTCCTTATCTGTTGCAAAAACGTTTATCGAATACTCAGTAAAAATGAAGAAAAAGAGTTCGGAGAACATCTTAAACTTCATTGACATGCAATTAGACTCCTTGTCGGCTGAACTTAAAAAATCTAAAGATAGTTTAATGAGCTATCAACGTGAAGTTAATATCTCAAATCCAGAGATGGAAGGAGAGAATATGCAAACAAACGTTACAAAACTGCAAGAAGAATTGTTCAACTTAGAAGATGAAACACGTACTTTACAAGCCATTCATCAACGCTTACTTGATAATCCTAATCGTTTGGATGTTTATAGGATTTTACCTGAATTATTAGGGAAATCTTATGAAATAGCATTAGCGAATCACATCCAATCACTACACCAACTTTTAGAAGAAAAAGAAGATATTTTATTCAAAGTAACCTCCGAAAGTTCTGAAGTAAAAAGGTTAGACAAGCGCATTCAAGAAAAGGTTAAGCAAATAATTCGAAGTGTTGATGCTATCGATTCACGTTTGAAAGCAAGAATTGTGGTGTTACGTCAAAAAGTAAATTCAATTGAATATGAATATTCGAGTTTACCAGGAAAGCGAATGGAATTCAATCGATTGAAAAATATTCAAGATTTAAATGAAAAATACTTTCAATTATTAACGGAAAAGAAAGTTCAGTATTCGATCTCAGACGCTGGATTTTCCTCCAACAACAGAATTTTAACGAAACCGCTAATTAACCACATTCCTGTTGAACCAAATGGAAATATTATTACGATTAGCTTTTTGTTACTCGGAATCATCTTTGGTTTAGGTGTATTGTTCTTAAAGTATGTTAGCTTTAATGAAATAAACTTACTTGAGGATTTACAATCGATATTACCAACGCAGGCTACAATCCTAGGTGGAGTTCCTTTATCTAAACTTTCATTGGATCATTCGCAAATTATCGTTACGAAAGCACCAAAATCAATGATGTCTGAGGCAATGCGAAAAATTCGTGTAAATCTTAGTTACATTAATCCCAATTACAAAACGATTGCTATTTCATCATCCATTTCAGGAGAAGGAAAAACATTCGTGGCTCTAAATTTAGCTGCAATTATATCCATGACAGGTAAGAAAACTATACTGCTAGATTTGGATATGCGCAAACCTAAAGTTCACTTGGCATTCGATTTGAAAAATGTAAACGGTATGAGCAACCTAATTATTGGTGGAATTACCTTAGATGAAGCAATCGTGAAAGATGTTGATGTTAACTTAGATATCATCACTTCAGGACCGGTTCCTCCCAACCCTGCTGAATTACTTTTAAGTGATAGCTATCGCCTCTTAATCGAGGAGTTGAAATTGCGATATGATATCATAGTCATTGACAATCCTCCAATCGGCTTAGTATCAGATGGGGTGCAAGTTTTAACTGCTGCAGATATTCCAATTTATGTTTTTAAATCGCAATACTCTAAGCGAAATTTTGCTCAACGAACACGTGAATTGTTCGAAATGAAACAATTAACATCACTGAATATCATTTTAAATGGTGTACCGCAATCCAAACGAAATATGTATGGATACGGCTATGGATACGGTTATGGTGAAGGATCATATGGCTACATGGACGAAGATAAACTGTCAGATATCAAAACAACTAGTAAATTCCAACGATTTATAAATAAATACTTCAAACGAAAATGACAATTGAACGTACTCCAATCGAAGACCTACTTGTCATCACACCAAAGAAATTTTTTGACGACAGAGGCTATTTTACAGAAAGTTTCAATGAGCAACAATTCAGCTCAATGGTTGGAAAGTCTATAAAATTCGTGCAGGACAATGAATCGGTGTCATCAAAAAACGTCTTGAGAGGCTTGCATTTTCAGAATTCACCACATGCGCAAGGAAAATTAGTTCGCGTAGTAAGAGGAGCTGTTTTTGATGTTGCAGTAGACATCCGTAAAGATTCACCTACTTATGGTCAATGGCATGGAGAATTACTATCGGAGGACAATGGAAAACTTTTTTGGATACCAGAAGGTTTTGCACATGGATTTGTTGCCTTGGAAGATCAAACTAAATTTCTTTATAAATGCACAAATTATTATGCGCCAAGTGCAGAAGACACATTACTTTGGAACGATCCAATTTTAGCAATTGATTGGGGGGTAACTGCACCAATTATTTCTGAAAAGGATAATAAAGGAAAAAATTTTGATACTTTTGAATCAAATTTTTTTAAAAACCATTAATTCACTACACTACTAATGCACATTCAACTTGTCATATTTTTGATTTTTGGTGTTGTTGCAGCAACTATTACCAATGTATTGCTACTGAACTTCTCTCAATCCCTAGGCATTAGAAATAAAAACGATATTACCGTTAGGTGGAGCAATCAATCAAAACCATCCTTAGGTGGAATCAGCTTTTTTGTTGTTTTTGTATTTGCATCGCTGTTTTACTCTTTTTTTCCGCAAAACGAATACATTTTCCACAATAGAGAATTCATAGGATTATTCATTGCTGGAACATTGGCTTTTTTAATGGGATTAGCTGATGATGCATACAATACAAAACCACTAATAAAATTTGGCGTTCAAATAGCTTGTGGAATTGTGCTAATTAAAACAGACTCTGTTATAGAAATATCACAGTTTACTTGGCTTAACAACGCGTTGACCATCTTTTGGGTTGTACTTCTAATGAACTCACTCAACATGCTAGACAATATGGATGGAATCACTGGCACCGTTGTTCTGTTTATCACAATCACCTGCTTGGGTTCAAATTGGATCATCAACGGAATGAATGCTGATTTTTGGTCGCTTCTTTACTGTGCTATGATTGGCGGTTTTATCGGATTCTTAAGGTATAACATTCATCCTTCAAAACTCTTTATGGGCGATGCTGGGTCGCAATTTATTGGTTTGTTTATCGCATTTATCACTATCGATGATCTATGGATGGTAGGAACAGCAACTGATTATAAATTATGGATAGGAGCAGCAATTGTCACCGTGTGCTTTACCGCTCCTTTCTCAGATACGTTAACGGTTGTCATCAATCGACTAAAAAGAGGACAATCACCTATGGTTGGTGGAAAAGATCACACGACCCATCACTTGGTCTATGCTGGAATGAACGATTTAAAAGTTTGGTATATCTTTTTAGTGATTTCAATACTTGCTTGTATATTCAGTTTAACAATGGTATTTCTGGTAACTGACAACCTCAGTAAGGTCGGAACGGTATTTATAGTGTTTCCAATCTTCATATTCCTTACATTATTTGGTGTCACATTAAAATACAAAGCAAAGAATTTGAAGTAACTATCAAAATCGTATAAATCAAAAAACGGATACTCTTTAGAATATCCGTTTTTTGTTTCTTATAGTTTTAATTATTTTCTAGCATTCAAAAAACTCACAACATTCGTATAAATACGCTCATCAATATTACTCGTATCAGCCTTTTCAAATGTTTTCCCTGTGATTGCTTCGTATAATTCGATGTAGCGATCTGTAACAGTTTGCACGAACGATTCTGGCATAACAGGCATTGTTTGTCCATCTAAGCCTTGGAATCCGTTCTCAATTAACCATTGACGAACAAACTCTTTCGATAATTGTTTTTGGTTTTCACCTTTTTGCTGACGCTCTTCGTAACCATCTGCATAAAAGTAACGCGATGAGTCCGGCGTATGAATTTCATCAATCAACATCACTTCCCCATTGCGAATACCGAATTCATATTTCGTATCCACCAAAATTAGTCCTTGTTTCGCGGCCATTTCTGTTCCACGTTGAAACAAAGCGCGCGTGTATTTCTCTAATTGAACGTAAATTTCTTCAGGTACAATATTCTTAGCAATGATATCTTCTCTTGAAATATCTTCATCGTGACCTTCATCTGCTTTTGTAGCTGGAGTAATAATTGGTTCAGGAAATTTATCATTTTCCTTCATTCCTTCAGGAAGAACAACTCCACAAAGAACACGTTTTCCAGAATTGTATTCACGTGCAGCATGCCCAGCCAAGTAACCGCGAATCACCATTTCAACACGAATTGGTTCACATGCATAACCAACTGCAACCGCTGGATCTGGAGTGCCAATTAACCAATTTGGAACGATGTCTTTTGTAGCTTCTAAAAACATGGTTGCTACTTGATTCAAAACCTGACCTTTGTGTGGAATCCCTTTTGGTAAAACATGATCGAAAGCTGATATACGATCGGATGCAACCATTACCAATAAATCATTTTCTAAAGTATATACATCGCGAACCTTTCCTTTGTATACCTTTTTTTGTCCTGGGAATTGATAATCTGTCTTTACAATCGCTTTTTCCATCTTCGTTAATTTTCTTTGGATTCAATATTACTTTGTTCTTTATCTTCCTTTTCTTTTGCTTCTGCTTTATCAAATGCGTCAATGATCTTTTTCACAAGACTGTGACGAATGACATCGCTTTGTTGCAAACGGATTATTTCTAATCCTTCAACATCTTTCAGTACATCTAAAGCATATGCTAATCCAGAACGCTGTTTTCTTGGTAAATCAATTTGCGACATATCTCCTGTAATGACAAATTTAGCCGTCATCCCCATACGCGTCAAAAACATTTTCATTTGCATTGGAGTTGCATTTTGAGCTTCATCTAAGATTACAAAAGCATTGTCTAGTGTTCGTCCACGCATAAATGCAAGCGGAGCAATTTCTATGACCCCAAACTCAATCATGTCTGCCAATTTTTCAGCAGGAATCATATCGCGCAAGGCATCGTACAATGGCATCATGTAGGGATCTAATTTTTCTTTTAAATCTCCTGGCAAAAACCCTAAGTTTTCTCCCGCCTCAACAGCCGGACGCGTCAAGATGATACGTTTTACTTCTTTTGCTTTTAAAGCTCTTACAGCTAATGCTACAGCAGTATAAGTTTTACCAGTTCCAGCCGGACCAACCGCAAAAATCATATCGCGCTTGTTTACAGCTTTTACAAGTTTCTTTTGATTTAATGTACGCGCTTTAATCTTAACGCCACCATTTCCATGTACTAAGATTTCAGAGCCATCATCTACGACCAACATATCTTGTCCATCAGCTAACATCAGATTATCAATATTGTTTTCAGACAGAGTATTATTGGTTTTTAAATGACGAATAAGTAGTTCAAACTTACGTTCAAATTCATCCATCGATTCAGGATCGCCCATCAACGTAACAATGTTTCCTCTAGAAACAATCTTTAAAGTTGGGAAGAAGCTTTTTATGTGCTTCAATTTAGCGTTATTAACACCAAAAATTCCAACAGGATTTACATCCGCTATTTCAATCGTTCTTTCCTGCAATTTGATAAATTATGAAATAATTGTCCGTATTTTTCTGATAAACCTTATTTTTGGACAAAATTAGGAAATTATTTACTCACTGTCATAAGGTTTTTTAACTCAAAATGCGTTTTGTCACTTTAACAACTGATATGGGTCTAGAAGATTACTACGTTGCCTCCGTAAAAGCAAGTATTTTACAGCAATGTAATGATCCTATACACCTTATAGATATTACGCATGCCATTAAACCATTCGACGTAGTCGAAGCGGCATACCATGTAAGTCAAGCATATAAAAGTTTTCCAGAAGGTACCATTCACATTATTGGTGTAGATGCCGAACCAGTTTTCAATTTTGGTAATTCAGAAGGTTCTTTTCCATCGATTATGTTAATGGACAAGCAATATTTTGTTTGCAATGACAATGGCTTTTTTGGCACCCTAGCTCGATTCGGAACTGACATTCAGTTTTTTCGCGTCGAAGACATCTTGTCAAATCCGAAAGGATTTAGATTTCCTACAAAAAACATGTTGGTTCCCATTGCTGCAAGTTTGGCAAACGGCACTTCACTTCAAGAAATTGCTGTTCCTCAAGAACATTACAGAATAGCATTTGCAACTGTCCCTGTTATTGAAGAATTCTTAATCAAAGGTTCTATCATTCATTTCGACAAGTTTGGTAATGCCATCACCAATATCGATCAAAAATTATTTGAAGAAATTGGCGCTGGAGCTCCATTTACGATTAAGTTTAGAGAAGGTGAAAGCTATAAGATTGACACCATTTCTACAACTTACAATGAAGTTCCTGAAGGAGAAAAAGTGGCGATGTTTGGAGAAAACGGTTTGTTAGAAATTGCAATTAATCGTGGAGCAAATGAAAGCACTGGTGGTGCACAAAAATTATTTGCACTCAGAAAACATGATATCGTTCGCATAGAATTCTTACCAAGAGGATCTAGAGATACCATTCTTGATTTATTTTAATACAAATGATTCGTATCGTTAAGCTTACTTTTCAAGAAGATAAAATAGCAGATTTTTTATCTTTCTTTGATACTATCCGACATGTTGTGAACGACTTTCCAGGATGTAATGGAATGAAATTGTTACAAGACATTCACAACCCACATATTGTAATGACATACAGCAACTGGAATGAAGAGCAAGATTTAGAAAACTATCGGGTTTCACCTCAATTTCAAGAAATTTGGAGTACAATCAAACCTTGGTTTGGCGCGAAGGCTGAAGCATGGAGTGTTGATACCTACTTCGATGGGTTTGAATTGAAATAACTCCAATCATTAAAATAAAAAAGGTCTTCATGTGAAGACCTTTTTTGCTTTATCTTGTTAGATTAACTTCTAAACAATTTCAAAGAAAGTGCAAGTGTATCTCTTAGTTCATTTCGATTAACGATGTAATCTAAGAATCCATGCTCCATAACAAACTCGGAAGTTTGGAATCCATCAGGTAAATCACGACCAATTGTTTCCTTCACAACGCGAGGTCCAGCGAAACCGATTAATGCATTTGGCTCAGCAATATTGATATCTCCTAACATCGCGAAAGATGCAGTAACACCACCTGTTGTTGGGTTCGTTAAGAAAGAAATGTAAGGTAATTTCGCTTCTGCTAATTGACCTAACTTTCCTGAAACTTTTGCCATTTGCATCAATGAGAAACCAGCTTCCATCATACGCGCACCTCCAGATTTTGAAATAATCATAAAAGGAGCGTTGATTTTAATTGCATGGTCAATTGCACGTGCCATTTTTTCACCAACTACTGAACCTAATGATCCACCAATAAACGCGAAATCCATACATGCGATAACAAAATCATGGTCTTCAACTTTTCCAACAGCAGTTCGAACAGCGTCTTTCAATCCTGTATTTTTAATCGTAGACTTAACACGATCTTTGTATTTTTTTGTATCTTCAAATTCTAATGGGTCACCAGAAATTAAATCAGCATCTAATTCTGTGTACTTTCCATCATCAAAAATAATTTGAAAATATTCTTCAGAACCAATTCTACCATGGTGTGAACAACGGTCACATACCCAATACAATTTCTGAATTTCTGGCAATGTAAATACTGTTTTACATTTATCACATTTATGCCATAAACCTTCTGGAGTTTCTTTCTTCTCTTTCGTTGAAGTTGTAATTCCCTCTTTAACTCTCTTAAACCAACTACTGCTCATAATCTCTCTCTTTTTAACCTAGAATAATTTTATAATGTATTCACATTATTCAAATCTGCGAAAGCTTGCTCTAGACGCTTAATAAATGTCAATTCACCTTCACGCATCCATTTTCTAGGATCATAATATTTTTTGTTTGGTTGCTCCTCCCCTTCTGGGTTACCAATCTGCGTTCTCAAATATTCAATTTTGCTATCAACGTAATCACGAACACCTTCTGTAAATGCAAACTGTAAATCTGTATCGATGTTCATTTTAATAACTCCATATGAAATCGCTTCACGAATTTCCTCTAAAGTTGAACCAGATCCACCATGAAATACAAAATTGATTGGATTTGGAACTGTATTAAATTTTTGTTGTACAAACTCTTGTGAATTCTTCAAAATCTTAGGTGTCAAAACTACATTTCCAGGCTTGTATACACCATGAACATTTCCAAAAGCAGCAGCGATTGTAAACTTGTCGCTTACCTTCATTAACTCTTCATAAGCATAAGCTACTTCTTCTGGTTGCGTGTATAATTTAGAGCTATCAACATTTGAATTATCCACACCATCTTCTTCACCACCTGTAATTCCTAATTCGATCTCAAGCGTCATTCCGATTTTACTCATACGAGCAAGATATTCTTTACACAATTCGATATTTTCGTTAATTGGTTCTTCAGAAAAATCTAACATATGAGAAGAATACAACGATTTACCAGTTTCTTGATAAAATTTTTCGTTTGCATCCATTAAACCATCTATCCAAGGTAATAGATTTTTTGCACAGTGATCGGTATGTAAAATCACCGTTGCACCATATAACTCAGCTAACTCATGAATATGTTTCGCTCCAGCAATAGAACCTGCAATTGCAGCTCTTTCATTGTCATTCTTCAATCCCTTTCCAGCAAAATACTGTCCACCTCCATTCGAAAATTGGATAATCACAGGACTGTTTAATTTAGCAGCTGTTTCCATTACAGCATTTACCGTACTTGAACTCGTAACATTTACTGCAGGAAGTGCAAATCCATTTTGTTTTGCATATTCAAATATCTTTTGAACTTCGTCGCCTGTTGCAACTCCTGGTTTTATAGTATGACTCATAAATCTTAAAAAATGGTAACGACAAAGATAAAAAGATAATTTATTTTCCTCAACAAAGACACGATTATTAGCTAACAATATGGGTCATTTTTTTCTCATGCAACTTTCCATAAAGCTTTAAACAAGAAAAGCGCTATTCACTCATTATCAAATCTATCATTTTCCCTAACATAATAAGGACTTAGATTTAACGAAAGAGGAATAGCGCTTTTGCACTATTTTTTTATCTATTTTCTATCCAAAGAACCGAAAACGCGTTGCAAAAGATCTGTTACACGAGCTCCTGTTGTTTCACGAATCTTATTTTCTTCTTTTTCAACCATTTTAAACAATCCGTCGATAGCCAATTGCGTTACATAATCATTCAAATCTGGATTCACTTTGTTCAATCCTAATAAAGGAGCAGCTGTATTGTATTTAGTAACAATTGGGTTCCAATAATCAGTCAATTTCACTTTTTGAATTGCTTCTTGAACTTTAGGAGCAAATGCTTGCATCAATCCTGCAGTTGTATTGTCTTTCAAAAATTTTGTAGCAGCTCCATTTCCACCTTTCAAAACAGTAAATCCATCTTGAAGCGACATTCCTGTAATGGCATTTTTAAAGATAGGTAAAGCTTCTTTAGCTGCTTCTTCAGCCGCTCGATTAAGAGTCGTTTCAAATTTCTCAACTTGTCCTTGCAAGCCCCATTCCAATGCTTTCTCTTTCACCTTAATTGCATCTTCTGGAAAAGGCAAACGTATTTCATTGTTTTTTAGAAAGCCATCTGTTAAAGAAGTTATATTAACTGAATTTGTAATCCCCACAGTCAAAGCTTCTTTTAAACCTTTAACTACTTCATCATTAGATAATGGAATCGTAGTAGAAGAACTATTGTTAACTACACTTCCTGCAGCACTTTCTAACACATTACATGAACTCAATAAAACTCCCATTCCTACAGAAGCTGCAATTAAAATATTTTTCATAAATTCTTTTCTATTAGTTGAAACCTTTCATAACAAAAGTAATACCAAAATAAATTCTTGACAAATAAATTAAACCGAATAATATAAACATAAAAAAGGGCTCAATTACTTGAACCCTTTACAATTATGTTTTTCTTTTATTATCTCAGAACATTTACTGTTCCGTTATGCTCTGTTCTCGCATCATCATTTAAGTTTTTGATGGATGCTCTCCAAGTGTACATACCTTGAGGAACTGGTTTCCCATTGTACATACCATCCCATCCAACTGAAGCATCGTTTGTTTCCCAAACCATTTCACCCCAACGGTTGAATACTTTTAAATTGAATCCGTAAATATCTCCACCTTTCATGAATAATTTCCATGATTGGTTGAACTCATCACCATCTGGTGTAAATGTATTTGGAACATAAAACAATACCACATCTTGAATAATTGCATCAATTGTAATTGTATCTGTACATCCATAAAATGAAGTTACAATCAATGTTACAGGATATCTTCCCTCAACATTTTCTGGGAACTTGAATTTAGGTTGTTGAACTGTACTGTAGCTAGGAGTAGAAAAAGGTGAAATCCACTCCCATTCTACCACTTCTTCTGAAGATAAGTCATGTCCAGTCATTATAGTTTCGTAAATCGTACCTGGATTTCCTCCAAGATAGAAATTTGCTTGTACATCAGGTGTAACTTTTAAGAAATCCACCAATACAGTATCATAAACACAACCGAAAATCGATGTATTTGTTACTTGTAATGTATAAGTTGCAGATAAATCATATACTACTGAAGTATCTTGGCCGTTGTACAAAATAACGTTCGTGTTATTTCCGAAATCAATGTAAGTAGTTGCAACTTCATTTAAATGCGGTGTAACATTGTAAATTTCAAATTCACCTGGTCTACAATCAATATATTTATCAGCAGTCAGAACTGGAACCAATGGTTTAGGGAAATAAATCAATGCACACGTATCTGCTTGTGGTGAATTACATTCTTCAGTTAAGGTCACACAATACGTCGTATTTGTGTTTACAGGATCTACATTAATTGTATTTCCAGTACCAATAACATTACCGTCCAAAGTCCACGTGTAAGTATAGAACTGCTCTCCATTTCCTCCAGCTCCTTGAACTACTAAATCAATATTAGCTTCAGGACAAATTTGTGTATCTGGCGTCATTACAGTGATCGTCAATGGATCTGGTTCTGTCAATGTATTCGTTGCAGCAATGACACATCCTTTATTATCAGTGATAGTAACAGTATGTGTACCAACATATAAATCATTTGCTACACTATTTGTTGAAGTTGAGTGATCCCAAATATAAGAATATGGAGGGTTACCAGCATTAACTGACACGCCTAATATTCCTGTGTTTTTACTGTGACAATCAACATCCGTTTTTACATTAAATGTAGCTACCATTTGAGGAATTTCTGTCACAACAATGTTTGCAGTTGCAGTACAACCTAAACTTGAAGAAATCACAGCTTGATAACTACCAGCAGTAAGGTTTGTAGCTGGATTAGTTGTTTGTCCAGCAGCATCGTTCCACTGGTAACTTAAAGTTCCAGGCATTGTAGTTGTTACTGTCGCAGTCCCGTCATTTCCTTGGGAACATGACACTTGCGTCATTGTAGCACTTGCAGTTACAGATCCAAAACCTACGTTTACGTTTGCTGTACCAATACACCCATTTCCTAAATCAATTGTTACAGTGTATGGACCAGGCGTTAAACCAGTGGCTACTTGCGTAGTTTGATTATTTGCATCATTCCACGAAAATGTTGTATTTGGTCCAAAAGTTGCACCAACCACAGCTGCTGTTGCGGTACCATTGTTCGCTTGCAAGCAAGATGCAGGCGTTGATGTAGCATTAAATGATGGACCTTGATTAGCAACAGTCACAGTTGCTGTAGTAGGTGTCACCGCCACTCCTGTTACAGGATCATTACCTGAAGTAATTGTTACGGTATAAGTACCTGGAGCAACATTGTTCACTGTTGGTGTTGTTGGGTTACCAGGCAAGTTCCATGAATACGTATAAGGAGGATAACCACCATTTGGTGTAGCCGTAACTGACCCCGTTGGCATCCCACAAGTTGCAGGAGTTGAAGTTGTAGTCGCTCCAAAGTTAATGTTACAGTTAAAAGAAGCAGTACTATTACCTTGAGGAGTAATGCTAAATCCACCACCAGCTCCGGAGTAGTTTGTTACTAAAACGATATAAACCTGTCCAGGAGTCACGTTGTTAATATCAATATACTCTGTACCAGACGCAGAATAAGAACAATCCACTTGAGGTGTACTTGGAGTAATAGGACAACCAGCAGATACACTTGAAAAAGGTCCGTAGGCTGCAAAGTCAATATCTCCACCACCTTGCGTTAACAATAAGTGAATACTACCTGTTGATGTTGCATTAATTGCAAACCAATAAGGATTTGGTGTTGAATACAAACATCCATATTGACCTAAAGAGGGTGAATTTGGATTTTGTCCATAAGATCCACCAAGTGTACAATCTGCATTTACACAATTCGTTCCTGGTGTCTGAGCAAAAGCTCCAACAGAAAAAATTGCTGTAGCAATAGTTAAAATAATATGATTGAACTTTTTCATAAATAGAAGTAATTAATCTTTTAAAGCATATGTTACCGAATAAGTTACAACAGTAACTCCTGAACCAGCTAACAATTGTTCGATATCGTGACGGTATAAATTAGCATTTGAAACAATACCTATCAGGCCATTTTCAATTGCAAAATCAACAGAAGAAATTAAAGTAGAACCTTCAAAAATAGTATTGATTTGCTGACTAGTTGCTTCAGTAAGTCCCTCCACTTTTAAAACATGCGTTGCATCAACACCATCTAAAACATTTACACCTAATATCTTGTTAGAGTTCATTTTAATTCTTACATCTTCGCTTGCCGCATCATAAATAAGAGCAGAGTTTTGAGCTAGTGAATCTCCAATTCCGATTAGAAATAAACAAGAAAGTGATAGAATGATCTTTTTCATCTGAAATTGTATATTATAGATTATAATTTTAATATTTTGCTATTTTGAAAACGCTCTTGAATCCAAATGGTTGCCTCGCGATTAAAAAATTGTGAAGCAAATTTAATAAACTCAATCAACAATTGACCTAAGATTTATTAAATAAGACAACAAATATTCTGCATTTCCCCTTGATTTTTCTCTTTTAGCACCCTCACATATGCGAATAAACTTTAGTTTTGCATCCTAAAATAAAATTGCAATGGAATCAACCTTAGAAAAAAGACATATCGAATTTGATTCAACTGGTTTTTCACCAGAAGAACAGTTGACTATCTATAAAAAATTGGTATTCCCTCGATTAATTGAGGAAAAAATGTTGATTTTGTTACGTCAAGGTAAAATCACTAAATGGTTCTCTGGCTGGGGGCAGGAAGGGGTGTCTGTTGGTTGCGCATATGCAATGGACGAGCAGGAATACATGTTGCCAATGCACCGTAACTTAGGTGTATTTACTACTAGAAACGTACCAATGAACCGCCTGTTTTCTCAATTCCAAGGTAAAGAAAATGGCTTTACAAAAGGTCGTGATCGTTCGTTTCACTTTGGTACAAAAGAACATCATTTAGTTGGAATGATTTCACACCTTGGTCCTCAATTAGGAATTGCAGATGGTATTGCACTTGCAGCTAAGGTAAAAAATGAGAAAAAGGTTACGATGGTTTTCACCGGAGATGGTGGAGCATCAGAAGGAGATTTCCACGAAGCAATTAACGTGGCTTCAGTTTGGGATTTACCTGTAATTTTCTCAGTAGAAAATAATCAATGGGGTTTATCTACTCCATCTCGTGAACAGTTCAATTGCAAACAATTTATAGACAAAGCAATTGGTTACGGAATCGAAGGTATTCAAGTAAATGGAAACAATGTACTTGATGTTATTCGCGCCGTTCGATCTATCCGTGAAAAAATGTTGGTAGATCAAAAACCAGTCATTTTGGAGTTGATGACATTCAGAATGCGCGGTCACGAAGAAGCTTCTGGAACAAAATATTATCCAGAAGGATTACAAGATGAGTGGAAAAAATACGATCCAGTTGACAATTACACCTTATTCTTAAAAGAATCAGGAGTTTTGACAGATGAAATGGAAAAAGAGATCCACGAATCAATCAAAAATGATATTCAAACAAATTTCGATATTGCACAAAATGAGCCTTTAATTCCAGCTTCGATTGAAACAGAATTAAATGATGTTTATGCGCCATTTACGCAAGAAGTTATTGCTCCAAGCAGCGATAAAAAAGAAATGCGCTTCATTGATGCCATCCAAGATGGATTGAAACAATCGATGGAGAAATATGATGACCTAATCATCATGGGACAAGACGTTGCTGAATACGGAGGTGTTTTTAAAGTAACAGAAGGATTTGTAGAGCAATTTGGTAAAGATCGCGTACGCAACACGCCAATTTGTGAATCTGCGATTGTTGGTGCAGGATTAGGATTATCCATTGCAGGAATGAAAGCAGTTGTTGAAATGCAATTTGCAGATTTCGTAACATGTGGATTTAACCAAATCATCAATAATTTAGCAAAATTACATTGGCGTTGGGGTGAAAATGCAGATGTTGTTGTTCGTATGCCAACTGGAGCGAATACAGCTGCCGGACCATTTCACTCACAATCAAATGAAGCTTGGTTTTTTCATACACCAGGATTAAAAGTTGTTTATCCATCCACGCCAGAAGATGCAAAAGGATTGTTAGCAGCAGCGATTGAAGATCCAAATCCGGTAATGTTCTTTGAACACAAATTCTTGTATAGAAGTATGAAATCGGACGTTCCGACTGGTTACTACACAACTGAAATTGGAAAAGCACGTACAGTAAGAGAAGGAAATGACATCACAATTATTACCTACGGATTGGGTGTACAATGGGCAGAAGAGTATTTAAATCAAAATCCAACTATTTCAGCTGAAGTTATTGATTTGAGAACACTTTTACCATTGGATACAGAAACTGTTTTTGCAGCTGTGAAAAAGACTGGAAGAGTTTTAGTACTTCACGAAGATTGTATGACAGGCGGAATTGGAGGAGAAATTGCGGCTTTAATTGCTGAAAATTGCTTCGAATTCTTGGATGCACCAGTAAAACGTGTAGCATCTTTGGATACACCAGTTCCTTTTGCAGTGCCATTGGAACAACAATTTTTACCGAAAGTTAGAATAGATGAAGCGATTCAACAATTGATTGCATATTAAGTAAGACATTTTAGAAGTAAAATAGATGAAAAGAACAAAAATTATAGATGTATTAAAAAATACACCTGTTGGAACTGAGATTGTAGTAAAAGGATGGGTTCGCGCATTTAGAAGCAATCGTTTTATTCAAATCAACGATGGATCAACAATTCATACCTTACAGGCGGTTGTTGATTTTGAAAAATTTGACGAAGCAACTTTAAAGAAGATCACAACAGCAGCTTCTGTTGGTTTAACTGGAACATTGATTGAATCTCAAGGTGCAGGTCAAGCGGTAGAATTAGAAGTTAGTGCGATTGAAATCATCGGTGAAGCAAATCCTGATGATGTACAAAAAACGGTAATGCAACCAAAGAAACATAGTTTAGAGTTTTTGCGTGAGCAAGCGCATTTACGCTTTAGAACAAATGTTTTTGGAGCAGTTTTCCGTGTACGTCACGCAGTTTCATTTGCGATTCACAACTTCTTTAACGACCGTGGATTTTTCTACCTTCACACGCCAATCATTACAGGTTCGGATGCTGAAGGAGCTGGAGAAATGTTTCATGTTACAAACTTCGATTTAGAAAAATTGCCACGCAACGAAGAAGGAGCTATTGATTATACACAAGATTTCTTTTCAAAGCCAGTAAACTTAACTGTTTCTGGTCAATTGGAAGGCGAATTAGGAGCTACAGCTCTTGGACAAGTTTATACATTTGGACCAACATTCCGTGCAGAAAATTCTAACACTTCTCGTCACTTGGCAGAATTCTGGATGATTGAGCCAGAGGTTGCATTCAACGACTTGCAAGACAATATGGATTTGGCAGAAGAAATGTTGAAATACATTTGCCAATATGTTACAGAAAAATGTGCAGATGACTTAGCATTCTTAAATGAGCGTGAAAAGGCGGAGCAACAAACAAAACCAGCGAACGAACGCAATGAATTAACATTACTAGAACGCTTGGATTTTGTAATCAATAATGAATTTAAACGCATCACATACACAGAAGCAATTGACGTGTTAGTGAATTCAAATCATTACAAGAAGAAGAAATTCAAATACGAAGTAAATTGGGGTACAGATTTACAGTCTGAGCACGAACGTTACTTGGTAGAAAAAGAATACAAACGTCCAGTAATCATTACGGATTATCCAGCGAAGTTCAAAGCATTTTACATGCGTGCGAACGACAATTGTGAACCTGGAAAGGAAACAGTTGCGGCGATGGATATCCTTTTCCCAGGAATTGGTGAAATGGTTGGAGGTTCACAACGTGAAGAACGTTTGGATGTATTGAAGAAAAAATGCGCTGATTTTGGCATTCACGAAGAAGATTTATGGTGGTATTTAGATACACGTAAATTTGGAACAGTTCCACATGCTGGATTTGGATTAGGATTTGAGCGAATGATCATGTTCGTTACGGGGATGTCAAACATACGTGACGTAATTCCTTTCCCAAGAACTCCTGGAAATGCTGAATTTTAAGCACGAATTGATACTTTCAAAAGGCAATCATTTCTGATTGCCTTTCTTTATTTTATGATGATTCCACAGTTAAAACACGTAAATCACTTAATTGAAGCCACTTATCAATCATCAACCAAAGTACTATAGAAATATCATCAAAAACTTGTAATTGGATCTTTAAAAATCTTTTGTAAATAATTTTATTAAAGACTATTTTTGGTTTCTTGCTTATTATTCACAATAGCTAATCCCTAGTGGATACCAGAAAAACTACGTACAGACTAAAACTAATTCTCAGCTTAAATTATTCTTAGAAAGCACTCTAATTAAACAATCCGCAATGGTGCATCAATGCTTCCGTTGTATTTATTTACCCCTTTAGAGAACACCAATTATTATTGGGAGTCTTTTTAATTATTAATTGAAAGTATGAAAAAATTGTACAATTTTATCTTTGCGCTCTTTACCATAGCGAGCACATTAGGTTCTCCAAATGCACAAGCAAATGAATGCGTAGATGCAGAAACAATTATTCCTGTTGCAAACTCAACTGTAGCAGTAGCTGGATCATTTCTTGATGCAACATTATCTGATGGAACAACTTTATGCAGCGCAACTGCTGTACAAGATGTTTGGTATCAGTTTACAGCAATTTCTACACGAACAAGAGTTAAAGTTGCTACAACTGTCAATGCGACAAGTTTAGGTTTTACCTTATACAAAGGAAATTGTGAATCAACTCCTGTTACTTGTGTCAATGATTATCCTGCAATGAACTTTGGAAGTGATTCAGAATCTAAATTATTTACAGATTTAGAAGTAGGTGAAACTTATTTTATTAGAGCAATCAATTTTACAGGATCAAATGTAATTTATCCCATCACAGTGGAAATACAAACAATTACTCCTCCTGCTAATGATTTATGTGCCAATCCAACAACTTTGACCTCCAATTTAACATTCGAAGGAACGCAAGGAACGTTTGCAAATTCTGGAAAAGAACTGGCAGCACCATCATGTTATACTACTAATTATAGCCAAGACGTATGGTATCAATTTACAGCCTTAGAAACTGTATCAACAATTGAAGTTAAGAACTTAAGTATTCGCTCAACGATTCAATTATTTAATGAAAATTGTGGTTCCGCAGCCATCGCTTGCGCTTCTAGTAATTCAAGTGGATCAAACTCTAAATTAGTTGCAACAAATTTAGTTGTTGGAAATACGTATAAATTTCGTGTAGTAAACTCAACAGGTTCACTTTCTAGTTTATCATTTAATGTTGGTGTTACATATGTTCCAACTGCTTCTAACGATTTAATAGAAAATGCAATCACGCTAACACCAAATGTAGAGTGCCAAAATGTTACTGGGACGTTTAGTGCAGCAACAATAACAGGGAATGGTCCTTCATGTTATTCAGGCTCTACACAAGATGTATGGTACACGTTCATCGCTACTGAAGAAATGATGCGTGTAAATGTTGGTGGACCGAGTGGAGTTGATAAAGGTTTTGAACTTTACAAAGGAACTGATGCAACTCAATTAGTTGCTTGCGTAAATCAAGCAGGGTTGCACGTAACTGAGGCCTACACTTCAAATTCTTTTGAAATTGGAGCAACTTATACCGTTCGTGTTTTTAATGCAGGATTAAGTGCTTCAACAGCTGATTTCACTATTTGTGTGATGTCGTACCCAACTCCTACTAATGATCTTTGTGCAGATGCAACCTTAATTACACCAAATTTAGAATGCGCACCTGTTATTGGAACATTCTCTGGAGCTACAATTCCAGATTATACAGTTTGTACAAACGCTATTCAAGATATTTGGTATAAATTTATCGCTACTGAACCTGAGATGACTATTTCAATTACTGGTCCTGAAGGATTAGATCATGGCTTTAAAGTGTACGAACAAACTTGTGGAGGAAATGCAATTGTATGTTCTAACGACAACGCAATGGGTCTTGAAGAAGAAGCAGTTTTAACTGACTTAACAATTGGAACAACATATTACATTCAAGTATTTAATGCCACGACTATCAATAGCGGAACTTTCGAATTGTGTTTAATTGGATCACCGACGGAAACGTGCCCATCGATAGTTGAAATTTCAGCTGCTTCAACTATCTGTGAAGGTTCTGAAGTGACTTTTAATTCATCAATTGACAATGGAGGAAATCAGCCCGTTTACCAATGGTTACTAAATGGTACGAGTGTGGGAGATAACAACCCAACCTTAACTTTGTCTTCAGTAAACAATAATGATATTATTCAATTAGTAATTATCAGCAATGCAACTTGTGCTCCAACAAATGCAATGGCATTTAGCAATGAAATTA
>Ga0233377_1000268_pt1 | contig 27010 bp, 20 predicted proteins | sample ElkDunMinimDraft_6_FD_191540 | JGI IMG/M metagenome (GOLD analysis project Ga0233377, IMG submission 191540) | Fecal eukaryotic communites from dung pellets of Tule Elk in California, USA - Elk Dung E36 | ecosystem: Host-associated > Mammals > Digestive system > Large intestine > Fecal | place...
CTAAAAAGAGAAGATCTACAGGTAGTAAGATCCTATAAACTTCGTGGTGCTTTTAACAAAATACTAAGTCTTTCTCAAGAAGAACGATCTAGAGGAGTAGTATGTGCCAGTGCAGGAAATCATGCACAAGGAGTTGCTCTATCCTGCAAGAAATTGGATATTAAGGGCGTAATCTTTATGCCTGGTCCTACACCAAGGCAAAAAATTACCCAAACAGAAATGTGGGGTAATGGGAATATAGAAATTATTCTGACTGGGGATACTTTCGATGACTGTCAAAAAGGGGCTTTGGAATATACTAAAGAACACAACATGACTTTTATTCCTCCTTTTGATGACCTTAAAGTAATTGAAGGCCAGGGAACAGTTGCTGTAGAGATTTTAGAAGATCTGCCAGATTTAGATGCCGTATTTATTCCAATTGGAGGTGGTGGTTTATCTTCAGGTCTTAGTTACCATATGAAGAAATATGCTCCAAATGTTAAATGTTATGGGGTAGAACCTGAAGGAGCTCCTTCTATGCAAGCTGCCATTAAAAATGGTGGACCTATTGAACTTGAGCATATCAACAAATTTGTGGATGGCGCGGCTGTTAAAAAAATTGGGGCCTTAACTTATGAAATTAGTTCTCAGTTATTAACTAGTGTAAAATCTATTCCTGAGGGTAAGATTTGTACAACTATCTTAGAATTGTACAATAAAGATGCGATTGTTGCAGAGCCAGCAGGTGCTTTATCGATTGCAGCTTTAGATTTCCATAAGGATGAAATCAAAGGCAAAAAGGTTGTTTGTGTGGTATCTGGAGGAAATAATGATATCGACAGAATGAGCGAGATTAAAGAGCTATCCTTATTATATGAAGGATTCAAACATTACTTTATCGTTAGATTCCCTCAACGTCCGGGGGCTCTAAGGCTTTTAGTTACGGAGGTTCTTGGACCGAAAGATGATATCACACGTTTTGAGTACATCAAAAAAACTGAAAGAGAAAGGGGTCCGGCTTTAATAGGTATTGAATTAAATGATCCAAATGACTATATTACATTTATAGAAAGATTAAAGTCTTACAAATTTGACTTCATAGAAATCAATAAAGACCAGACTTTATTTGAGTATTTAGTATAAAAACGCAACTAACCCTCCAAAATAAAGTAGATGCAACGATCATTATATCTTATGGTCGTTGCTTTTTTATTTAACGGATATTGTCATTTTTCGAGCTTTTTGTTACAAAACAATGAAAATAATTAATCCTCTTTATGACAAGCATTCGATTTCAGTTTGTTTGAAATTTTTCAGAGAAAGAGTCCCCATGAAACAATAGTCTTTCCTCTACTTCAAAACAACCATCTAAACAATAAGCAAAGACTTGCTCATTATGTTGAATATTATCAAGAACAGCTCCATTCTTAGATAATAAAGCTGCAAAATAAAGTCTAATTGGAAAACTACTACCAACATTTAATTGATTAATGGAATTTAATTGAGAATTGGATCCTATTGGTAAGTTGAAGGTTTCTTTTTTTCACATATTCCTTCTGGACGATCAAATACTATCATTAAAAAAAACAATCCCTTTGGTTGATTCTTATCAGCAGTGATATTTATTAATTCATGTTGATTCACATCAGCTAAAACTAACTCAGCTACCGGCAATAACTTTTTAAAACGCCTTAATTCTAATTGCAGATCATTGACCAAAGGGATATTTAAATGATTTTTTATAAGGTCAATATTAGCACAGTTCTGTGTTAAGTAGTGTAAAAAAATGATAATGTTATCTTAAATTTTTATTTCTTAGCTTTAATAACAATTAATATCTAAATCATTATAGAAAGCTAACAGAACATTTTTTACTATATTTAGTTTATTAAATAATTATAAACCATAATTTTAAGACACTATGAAAGCATCATCAATCTTACTAATCTTAAGCATGCTCTTTGGGTTTTCATTTGCGCAGGCTCAAGAGAAAAAACCAAAAGCTAGTCCTCCGGATAGTTCTAAAGTGACTACAGCTGATGGGGTGACAATTGCAATAAATTATAGCAGTCCTTCATTAAAAGGAAGAAAAATCGGCGTAGATCTAGCAGAAATCGGTAAGGTTTGGAGAACAGGAGCTAATGAAGCAACAACTGTAGAGTTCAGCAAAAATGTTTTGGTAAATGGTCAAAAATTAGCAGCAGGAAAATACAGCTTGTATTCTATCCCAGGCGAAACTCAAACAACAATAATCTTCAATAAGACATGGAAACAGTGGGGAACGGAATATAACGAAAAAGAGGATGCACTACGTGTTGTAGTTAATAACGAGGAAAATGGAGACAATGTTGAGCGCTTGAAGATTACGGCACAAAAGGATGGAAAAATTCATCTCGTTTGGGGTAATTATGCGCTATCAATGAATGTTAAAGCGGATAAATAAAATAAAAACGATAATAAATAAAAAGCCCTTACTAAATAAGGGCTTTTTATTTAAATCTCTAATCTCATTTGCAAGAGATTTGGCTTAAAACCAGCCTTTAAATAAGCTTTTTTTGCAATACTGTTTTCTTCATATACATCTAACTGAACTTCGGTCAATCCCTGTTCTTTAGACCATTTTATTAAACTTTGCAAAATCTTTTGATTTATTCCATAACCACGAAATTCAGGTTTTACATACATGAAACCCAAATAGGAAAATTCTTCAAATTTTTGATATGATTTTGCTTTGAGAATTTTCGCATATCCAGATCCTACTGCCTCTCCATTCACAATGGCCAACAAAACTTCTGCTTTTTCGGATTTAATAAGCTCTATTAAATCATAGTAGTGAATCTCTCCATCTTTTAGTGAATTATCGAAAGGTCTTTCAGCCTTAACAATTCCCTGTTCAAACTCTAACAAGATATCAATGTCCGATTCAACTGCTTTTCGTATTTCTATTTCCATTTATTAAGTGATTTTTACTTTTTTAATTATTCCAAATTCGCAAATATGGCAGTCTGTCTTCTTCGAAAACTGATGTTGTATCAATACAAAGGAGAAAGAATCATCCCAAAAAAATAATTTATACAATTTCCTATTTAGGAAAATTTAGTCCACTTCTTAACAATTGTTAATAAAAATAAGGCATTTAATTTTTAGAATACTAACAATTAATTATTTTTGGTTTCCTGTAAAAACTATATAACGTTTTTGGTTAATATTACCAAAAAAAAGTGGTGAATTTGACAATAAAAACAGGAACGAATTACATGTAAAAATTAACTCTAATAAGCAGAGGTCAAAGTTATCAACATAGTTATAAGGCTATAAAACAGCGCTTTACCAATTACCGAATGTTACCAAGCGCGTTTTAGCCTGATTTTGCAAATCGATGTGGAAAAGTATCGTTACCGCCCGGAAGAAAAATAAGGGATATTTGTTCTACTTGAGAAAATAACCTTCTCAGTTCTTAACGTTTTTTTTATCAAAGGACCAAGGCTTAAAATAGCTAAAATTCTTTTTAAACTTAATATATCATGGCAAGAATCATTAAATTCGAAAAAAATGACTGTGCACCATGCGCACAAGTATCGGCATACCTAGACAACAAGGGTATAGCTTATGAGACCATTAATCCTTTCGACGAGCCTGAATTAGCTGTTAAGTTTAAAGTTCGTACAGTACCTACAGTAATTGTACTGGAGAATGATGAAATCAAAAATCGTATTATTGGGTTCAATCCTGCAGAGCTAGATCAAATCGCTTTGTAATAATCATAAACGAGATAAATTATGATTTATTTATACTATGATTCTCGAACAGGTAATGTAGAACGCTTTATCAATAAAGTGGTTCAGATTACAGGCTGGACAGCTATCCGTATCCAAGAGGGAATGGAAGCAAAAGAAACCGGTCATTTGATAACTTATACCACTAATTTTGGTAAAGTTTCAGAAAAAACAGATGCTTTCATGAGAGAGCAAAGTCACTTAATCAATTCGGTTACATCAAGTGGTAACCGGAACTGGGGAAGAAATTTCGCGGTGGCAGCGGATAAATTATCTGAAATATTCGACATCCCAACGGCGATGAAATTCGAACTTTCAGGAACAATGGAAGATATTAATCAATTTATTGACATCATTAAAAATCAGTACTATGATAGCAAACGAGGTAGCGAAAAACTGGATATTGCTTAACAACGAAATCATGATCAAACATGATGACGAGTTCAGCTTACACAAAGATAAGGAGGCTGTGAGAGCCTATTTTCTTGAATATGTGAACAAGAACACTGTCTTCTTCTACACATTGAAGGAGAAAGTTGACTATTTGATTGAAAACGATTATTACATCGATTTCTACAAATGGTTTACTTTTGAGCAAATGGAAGAGGTATATAGTTATGTATTCTCTAAAAAATTCCGTTTCCAATCTTTTATGGCTGCTTTCAAATTTTTCCAGAGTTATGCATTGCGCGATGATTCAGGAGAAAAATTCTTGGAACGCTATGAAGACCGCGTCGTTGCTGTTGCTTTATTCTTAGCTAGAGAAGAAGGTGTACAGAAAGCTATCGAATATGCCGAGATCATGATTAATCAAGAATATCAGCCCGCTACCCCGACTTTCTTGAACGCTGGAAAAAAACGCTCTGGTGAATTAGTTTCTTGTTTCTTGGATGAAGTAGGAGATAATTTAAATGGTATCGGTTATGCTGTTGATTCTGCGATGAAACTATCATCTATCGGTGGAGGTGTTTCATTCAATATCTCTAAAATCCGTGCTCGTGGTGAAGCTATCAAAGGTGTAGAGGGTCGTGCTGGAGGTGTATTGCCTATTATGAAAATTATGGAAGATACATTCTCTTATGCGAATCAGTTGGGTCAACGACCAGGAGCTGGTGCTGTCTACTTGAACATCTTCCACTCCGATATCGAGGAATTCCTGGATTGTAAGAAAATCAACGCAGATGAGAAAGTTCGTATCAAGTCTCTTTCTATCGGTATAATTGTACCTGATAAGTTTATGGAATTGGCGGAAAAAGATGAGCCTTGTTACTTAATTTACCCGCATACAGTCATGCAAGAGTATGGTCAATATCTTGATGAATTAGACATGGATTTGATGTACGATGAGTTAATCACCAATCCTAACGTTAAAAAGAAAAAAATCAATGCTCGTCACCTATTAGTGAAAATTGCACAGACACAAAAAGAGTCGGGATATCCATACATTTTCTTTAAAGAGAACACAAACCGTGCTCATGCTTTGAATGGCATAGGTAAGGTAAAATTCTCAAATCTATGTACGGAGATTATGCAGGTATCAGAAGTATCTGATATAAACATTTACGGTAAAGAAGACACAATCCGTTACGGTATTTCATGTAACCTAGGTTCATTAAATGTTGCCACAGTAATGGACAATAAACGCATCAAAGAAACTGTTAAAACAGCTATGAGAGCTTTGACAGTAGTATCTGATGTAACCGATATCGAGATGGTTCCTTCAATTGCAAAAGCAAACCGTGAATTACATTCAGTAGGTTTGGGAGCAATGAACTTACATGGTTACCTAGCGAAAAGCTTTATCATGTATGAATCTACAGAAGCATTAGACTTCGCTAATATATTCTTCATGACGATGAACTATTATTCAATAGAAGCATCTATGGAAATTGCTAGAGAACGTAAAAAAACTTTCGTAGGGTTTGAGAAATCAGCATATGCTGACGGAACTTACTTTGACAAATACCTAGAGCAAGAATTTATCCCAAAAACTGAAAAAGTTAAGGAATTATTCGAAGGTATTCATGTCCCTACTTTACAGGATTGGGCTAATCTTAAAGCTCAAGTAGCTGAACATGGTGTTTATCATGCATATCGCTTAGCAATCGCTCCTAACCAATCTACATCTTACATTATGAATGCAACAGCATCTGTAATGCCAATTGTAGATATTATTGAAGTTAGAGAGTATGGAGATAGTACAACATACTATCCAATGCCTTACTTGACAAATGACAACTACTTCTACTTCAAATCAGCATATGATATGGATCAGATGAAAGTGTTGAAATTGGTTTCGGTTATCCAACGTCACATTGACCAAGGTGTATCGACAATTCTTCATACCAATTCAAAAGATTCAACACGTGATCTAGCGAAGTATTACATTTACGCACATAAATTAGGATTGAAATCCCTTTATTATACGCGTACTCGTAAATCAACAATTGAGGAGTGTATTTCTTGTTCTGCATAATACGACCTCAAAAAGAAAAAGACATATAAATTCAGAGAAGCTGAACTGGAAATTGAGAAATATCCAGTTCAGCTTCTTTAACTAAAAGAAACAAAGAATAGCAATGAGTAAACAATATACAGCGGTAAACTGGAATACACCAGACAACGATTATGCCTTGATGTTCTGGGAGCAGAATATTAGACAATTCTGGATCGATACAGAATACATTCCCTCAAAGGATATAGACAGCTGGAAAGGATTAAGTTGGGATATGAAAGAGTGTTATAAAAAAGCTTTGGGCGGATTAACACTTTTGGATACTCTTCAAAGTCATACCGGAATGCCTAAAATCATTGATCATATTGACTCATTGCAAAACAAGGCTGTTCTTTCATACATGTGTATGATGGAAGCTATTCATGCTAAATCTTATTCTACCATCTTCACTACAGTTTCAACGACTAATGAAATCAATGATGTATTCGGATGGGTTTCTCAAAACAAATTCTTACAATATAAAGCTTCTACTATCGATAAATATTATCGTACTATCGATAAAGAGAATGTAAGCGATGAAGAGTTATTCATGGCATTGGCAGCATCAGTATTGTTAGAATCATTTTTGTTCTATTCTGGTTTCTTCCTTCCATTGTGGTTGTGTGGACAAGGCCAGATGGTGGCTTCTGCAGATATAATCAAAAAGATTATCGCTGATGAATCTATCCACGGTGTATTTGTAGGACTTATCGGCCAAGAAGTATTCGCAAGATTATCTAACAAGGCTGAAGTTAAAGAACGTTTCTTGAACCTATTAAACGAGTTATACGAGAACGAAATCAAATATACAGAAGAACTGTACACTGTAGTTGGTTTAACGGCTGAGGTTAAGGAATATGTTCGCTATAATGGAAACAAGGCTTTAATGAATTTAGGATTCGATCCTATCTTCGAAGTAAAGCAAGTAAATCCAATTGTATTAAACGGTTTGAATACGGAGACTACTCAACACGATTTCTTCTCGAAAAAATCAACAAACTACGAAAAAGCAACTGAAATCGTGCATTTGAAAAATGAAGATTTTCTATTGGATGCTAGCGTAGAGATTTAATAAAAATACTCTTTGTTACCAAAAGCTCTCCGGATAAATATCTTGGAGGGCTTTTTTATTTATATTCAAAACAACCCAATCTAGAGATGAACATCTAAATACTAAGTACTTAGTACTAATTACTAAAAAAGGGCATGTACAATACTGCACACACCCTTATAATATAACAAAGATAAATTCTATCCACCCGGATAACCTGGATTTTGTTTCAGGTTAGGGTTCATTGAAATTTGTTGTTGTGGTATTGGAAATAAAGCTTTGTATGCTTCAGTCGGTTTATGATCCCACCAAGAAGCAGTGTGGAATTTACCAAATCTTATTAGGTCAGTTCTTCTGAATCCTTCAAAAATAAATTCTCTTCCTCGCTCTGCCAACAACTCATCCAACGTTAGAGTTGCTGTTGTATACTTTTCACTATTCCAATTATCTTCTCCAAATGCTCTCTTTTTAACAGTATTGACTAATTCCACCGCTTGTGCATTTGCTGATCCACCATTTTTGCGCATAATAGCTTCTGCCTTCGCAAAATATATCCAACTCAATCTATAGACATTCCAATCAGTATTGTTATAGTTGTCATCAGGTCCTTGGCTTAATCCATTTACAATTCTAGACATAGAATTTCCAAGTTTATATTTATTAAAACGCACTCCACTATTTTCTTCACCATCACTCATTGTAGAAGAGTTTCCGCCAGATTTAGCTCTTCTAATGTAATCAACAAATACTAATTGCTCGCCTTTGTATTCTTCAGAACCCTCAACTGGAGTTCCATCCACCCATTTTACCATAGGACCTTCTAAGAACCATTCTTTTTTCCTCAAATCAGTTGGCTTGAAAGTAGTGTACACACCAGGAATTAATACAATTCCATTATTTCCTGTTCGGCCACCGCCATAGATTTCACGTTGTACAAAATGATAGAATTCACTAGGCCAACTAGGGGCAAAATCAGCTGTTTTGTAATCGTAAGCTATTGAAAATATAGTTTCATTTGAATTATCATTAGTCGTATTATAAGAATCTACTAAATTGTTATCCAAACCAATTGATCCATTCATCCCTCCAGCTACGCCACTGATTATTTTATCAGATGCAGCGATACAATCATCCCATCTCGTTTCTCCAGACCATTTCTCAGCATTTAGGTAAAGCTCAACCAGCATTGCATATCCAGAAGCCTGGGACATTCTACCTAACATGGCTTTTGATAATTTCGGAGCCTTATCAACGTTTTCTAATATTTCCTTTTCAATAAACTTAAACACCTCTTTCTGCGTAGTTGGTTCTGGCAATGGTTCTTCAGCATTTTCAGGTGCCTTTGTCGTGATTGGGATATTTCCAAATAAGTCCATCAATTTTAAATAATGGAAAGCACGTAAAAGCTTGAGTTCGGCTATAAATTCAGTTTTCTCTTTTTCAGTAATTCCCATTTGCTCCACGTCTCTGTTTTCCAGGATATTAATTGGACTATTACACAAACCAACTCCCCAAAACATCAGAATCCAAGCTTGATTTAATCCCCCTTCATCTACTGTCCAGGTATGATAATGAAGTCTCTTCCATTTTCCACCATCTTCACCATGACGACCTTTTGTAGGCCATGCCAGTTGGTCTGCGGCCAGCTCAGATGGTCTCCACCAACCATCTTGTCCTGATGGAGAAATCCATGCATTAGCATGGGTATAAGGTCTTAAAACTGCAGATATAACTTCATTCTTATTCCCGTAAAAATCATCTGCTACGATGACATCATAAGCGTTTTCTTTCAAGTCGGTACAACTGCTCGTGGAAATCACCCCAGCAACCAACATAATTTTCAATATATTCTTCATCATTATAGCCATTAAAAAGTAAAATTAGCACCGAATAAGAAGGACCTGGTATTTGGATAAGGACCTCTACTATCAATTCCTAAACGTTGTCCATTAATTTCATTCCCTAAACCGGTATCTAAAACATAATCAGGATCATTACCAGAATACCCAGTAATTGTTAACAGATTCTGTCCGGTAACATACAATCTTATATTCTTGAAGTATCTGTTGTTTTCTAGGTTGAATCTATATCCTAATGTTACTTCATCAATTTTTAAATTACTACCATTTTCTAAATAATAATCAGAATACATATAAGTATCATTTATTTCATCATATTTAGTAAATGCATCATTAAGTAGATTTCCTGACCAGGTTTTATTTCCATAGGATAATGCTGTAGTATTTAAGATATCATAATCAAATTTACCTCGCATAAATATTCTTAAATCGAAGTTTTTATAAGTAAAATTATTCGTCCATGAAACATAATATCTAGGTACAGCGTGACCTAAAACCTGTAAATCACTTGAACCTAAATCATCACGCGAGTTATTAATTTGGTCGTTATAGATTTCTTCTCCATTACGATTATAAAACAACCATTTACCATCTTCATCAAATCCAGCGAATTTCTTTCCAAAGAATTCTCCAACTTCATGTCCTTCATAGGTTGTGAAAGCATTCCCTAATGCTCCGGCGCCACCAATATCACCGAATTGCTTATACTTCACCGTAAAAACCTCATTGGAATAAGAGTTCATTACGTTCTTTAAAGTACTTGCTGTAAAGTCCATATTCCATTTAAAATCATCTTTTGTAATCGCTTTATAGCTTAATGCTAATTCAATCCCTTTTGAGGACATTGTTCCAACATTAGAATAAACATTTTCACGAATATATGGTGGTTGAGGTGTGGTGTATGTATCTAACAAATCCACCGTTTTCCTTTGAAACACATCGATTGCCCCACTTAACCTATTATTAAATAATGTAAAATCAACACCAATATTTGTTTCTTTTTTTGTTTCCCATCTCAAATTTGGATTTGGGTTTCGATCCGGTCCATATGTCTCGCGATAAACTTGATCAGGATACAAATATTTGCCTCCACCACCTAATGTTAATCTTGAGGCATTGTTGGAAAATCCAGTATTACCTGTTACCCCATATCCAACCCTTAATTTCAAGAAATTAACCCAAGAAATATCTTGCATAAAATCTTCATTAGAAACATTCCAGCCAGCAGAAATTGAAGGAAAACTACCCCATTTATTATTTTCCCCAAACTTAGAAGACCCCTCGCGACGTAGAATAAACTGAGCCATGTATTTATCGTTGAAGGCATAGTTGACACGACCGAAAAATGCAATTAGAGTATTATCATTTTTATAACTGTCTAAATTAGCTCTACCATCCCTTAAAGCTTGTCCTTCAGATAAATTATCCTCATTGAATCTATCGTTAATAAAGCCTCGATTGTCAGCACTTTGACCTTCATCCATTTCATATCTATAACTATAACCTGCTAAAGCTGTAAGATTATGTTTCTCTGCAATAAGTTTGTTAAAAGTTAAGGTTGGTTCAAAAGCATATTTAAGATTTAGCAAATTAGCTTTACTAGCGTATCCACCACCAGGATAGTCCTGATCTTCCAAAGAAGCCTCACTATCCAATTTTCTATAGGATCCATCTATATAAGAATTTCTTTGAACGGAGCCAAAAGTACTAAACTTTAATCCTTCAATAATATCAACATCTATTTTACCATCTATTGAAGAAGTTTGTTGTTTTCTGTATGAAGTTTCCGTAAAAAGTCTTGCAAATTCGTTTGTACTAGTTAGATCATAACGATAAGAACCATCAGGATTAAAATTGGATAAAGTTGGGTTTTTAGTAGCTTCACTTTCCCAACCACCACCACCTAACATATTTGCATTATTAGTATTGGTAGCCATATTCAATTGAAAGTTAACTTTATTATCGAATGCCTTTTGGTTTATATTCATTCTCACAGTGTATTCCTGTCTTCCATTTTCTAAGGCTATACCTTCTAGATTTCGATAGTTTACACTTCCCCGATAAGTAGTTGATTCGGATCCTCCAGAAAGAGATAGGTTGTGATTATGTGAAAAATTATCCTTGTTAATCAAGTCATCAAAGAAATCAGTAGTATTTCCGAAATCCTTTTGATTTAGGAGACCTTCATCTATTTTTTGGCGATATTCATCTGCCGTTAAAAAGTCCGGACGATTAAATACAAAATCTTTTCTGAAATAACTAGAATAATTCACTTGTGGTTGTCCAGGAGTACCCTTTTTAGTTGTAATTAGAATTACCCCTGCATTTGCAGATGTACCATAAATTGCGGCTCCAGAACCGTCTTTCAAAACGTCAATCGATTCAATATCATCCTGCTGTAAAAGATCCGGATTTCCTCCGGGAATACCATCAATTACATATAATGGACCAGCACTCCCAGTAACAGAAATCGCACCACGGATTTGAGTAGCTACTCCAGAATTAGGATTTGACCCACTTCTAGACACTTGCAATCCTGCTACCTTTCCTTGAATCAAATCCAAGGGATTTCTTGCACCACTTTGCCTAAATTGTTCTGCATCAACGTGAGCAACAGAAGATGTTACCTCTTTCAATTTTTGAGTACCGTATCCAACTACAACAACTGCATCAATCTGTTCATCATTTGAAACTAGATTTATAACAGATTTTGGGCCTTGAACAGTTACTTCCTGTGATTTAAAACCAATGAAACTCACCTGAAGTACATCCCCATTCTCTGCAGCAATACTAAAATTACCAGCATCGTCGGTTTGCGCTGCTGTATTTTTTCCTTTCACACGAACGGTCACTCCGGATAAAGCTTCACCGGTTGCAGCATTTTTCACTGTCCCCGTAACTGTTTGCTGAACTTCAACCTTCTCAATTTTAATAGTTTCGGAATACGGCATCGTCGCAGCATTCCCATAGCTGCAAGCCATCAAAGCAAAGCATAGAATACTCCCCCTGACAAAGCCTTTCCGATACATTTTTGAACTGTAAATGTTTGGCATGTTAATTAACGTTAATGAATAAATAATTTTTAAAGGTCTATAAACTAATATTATATACTAAACCGTTTTAGTAAATGAGTTAAATGAATATAATTCTCAAATAACACAAATAGTAAAACGAAATAACTAATTAAATATTATCCCATTTTTAATGAAATTCCTGAAAATTAGAAAAAATATGTTAAAAACATAAATTTTTGGGCACAAGTTTAGTAAAACTCCTGTTATGAGAAGCTAAAACATTTATGCAGAGAAGAGTTTTATATTTTGGCCAAACGCGCATACATTTCGACCATAGCAAACTGGTCTAAAAGCCATTTTTTTGTAGGTTTTTTTTTGCCTGTCCAATCCTTATTAAACAGCCCATTTTCGTCCCTTAAATTTGTCCAAGCATAGCGTAAATTTTCTTTGAAACTATTCAGATAGACAGGGTTTTTGTCAATCTGATAGAGTTCCACAAATCCACGTAGCATTACTGCAATAAACCATGCATCAGAATTTTTGAGTAACTTGAATTCATTACCTCCATTAGACGCTATTGGTTGAAAGAAATATTCATGAGAAGAAGCAGCAATTTCTTGAGCTTCTTTTAGGTATTTTGAGTCTTTTGTAATTTCATATAATATAGCAGCCGATTGTAACATTTGTCCTGAATTATATGGAAATTTAGATTTATTAACTTTTCCCGACAAACTGATATTGTCAAAATATAGATGGTCTTCTTTATCTTCTAAATTATCTTTTGTCCATTTATAAAGATTAATGGCCTTTTCTAGAATTGTTTTATTTCCTGTTGCCTTATATAACTTCAAGAGATAAACCACTGCAGGAGCATTTGAACAGGTATTCTTTGATTCTTTTTTTTGTTCACACCAATAAATACCTCCTCCTAATTTATCATCCATTCCACTCTCAACAAATTGCCATATTTCTTCAGATTTTTTCAAAAAGGATTTATCACCTGTATTTAGATAGAGGTCCGCAAAATCAATCCCCAACCAAACATTATCATCATAAAAACGGTCAGACAGAGGGGCAGTGTTAACATATGATGCATACCCTACTGGCAATCTTTTATCATAGTAATGCTCTAAGCCCGGCAATACCTTGTTTTTGATATCCTTCAAAATTTTTTTGTCTTTCCCAATCTCAAATCTAGCTACTTGTGCTGAAAGAGATCCTGAAAAGGGCCATAAATAAGAATAAGCATTTCCTTTACCCCCTTGCTCAGGCCCTGCTAAATAACTTGCTTTATAACTTTCATCATATGGAAAGTTTTCACGAAGCAGATTTTCATTCTTAATTCCATAATGTTTATAAATTGAATCCAAAGTAGCTGCGGCTTGTTCTGCAAAGTTGATTTCCTTTTCTTTTGATTGAGCAACAACTTGAAATACAGCAATTAAACATAATAGAGATAAGATGAAAAATTTCTTCATGATCTTTGATTTAAATATAAAAAAATAGGAACTAGGTTCCATTAGGTTGATTGAACCGAGGTAGGTTCAGAGTTATTTTGAATTACATTGAGAAGTAGATACCTCTCAATGTAATTATTTAGTTTTTAAATATTTCCTTTCTTCAATTCATTTACGGCATGGTCAACTGCTCTTGCAGAGAATGCCATATAGGTAAGTGAAGGGTTTTGAGTAGAAGTAGATGTCATACTAGCACCGTCAGTTACATATACATTTGGACAGGCGTGAATTTGATGCCAGCTATTCAACACAGAAGTTTTAGGATCTTTTCCCATTCGCGCACCTCCCATTTCATGTATATCCAGTCCAGGAGCCTGAGAACTTTCGTTTCTTTGAATATTTTTAAATCCAGCTTTGGTAAACATCTCTTCCATTGTATCAAGATAATCCTTTTTCATCTTCGAATCATTCTCATCGTAATCCACTGAGATTTTCAATAAAGGTATCCCCCACTCATCTTTTTGTTGACCATCAAGGGCAACAAAATTCGACTCTTTAGGAATAGTTTCTCCCATCATATGTGAACCAACTCCCCAAATTCCATATTTAGGACTTAGAATAGAATTCTTAAGATCAGAACCAACAGCTGATTCATCGCTCCATGAAGAGCGGTAAGCACCAAATCCAGCAGCATAACCTCTCAAGAAATCCGTTTCTTGTTTATGAAGATTTCTGAATCTTGGTATATAACCTCCGCCTGCAGGATTTCTTCCGTCAGTTTTATATTCTAATAAACCCTCATATTGAGCACTAATACGAGCACTATAATTATGAAAGGCAACATATTTTCCTAATGCTCCTGAATCGTTACCAAGGCCATTCTGGAATCTATTAGATTTTGAATTTAATAGGATTAATGTAGAGTTTAAAGCCGCAGCGTTCACAAAGATTACTTTAGCATAAAAATCCATTTCCTCCTTTGTCTCACGATCTATTACTTTTACACCAACAGCTTTACCCTTTGATTCATCATATAAAATAGAATGTACGACAGAATTAGGTCTCATAGTTAAATTTCCAGTCTTTGCTGCCCAAGGTAAGGTAGATGCATTAGAACTAAAATAACCCCCAAATGGACATCCTCGTTGACATAAGGTACGGTTTTGACATTGTACCCTCCCTTGATCTAGATGAATTTGGTTGGGTTTTGATAAATGCGCACATCTAGCTGAAATAACCTTTCTGCCTGGAAACTTACTTTCCACCTGTTCTTTGAAATACTTTTCTACTACATTCAAAGGATATCCAGGCAAGAATTCACCATCCGGCAATTCTGGAAGACCATCTTTATTACCTGATATTCCTGCAAAACGCTCAACATGGTCATACCAAGGCTTAATATCTTTATAACGAATTGGCCAATCTACAGCGAAACCATCGCGAGCAGGTCCTTCAAAATCAAAATCTGACCAACGTTGAGTTTGTCTTGCCCATAATAACGATTTTCCTCCAACCTGATAACCACGGATCCAATCAAAGGGTTTTTCCTGAACATAAGGATGCTCTTTATCCTTCACAAAAAAATGTGCGGCATCTTCATGGAAAGCATAGCACCTGTTTACAATTGGGTTTTCTTGTTGAACTGCATAGGGAAGTTCGTTTCTATGTTCAAATTCCCAAGGGTATAAATTAGTCGTTGGATAATCTTTTACATGCTGAACATCTCTTCCACGTTCCAAAACTAAAGTCTTCAGTCCCTTTTCACAAAGTTCCTTTGCCGACCATCCCCCTGAAATACCAGAGCCAATAACTATGGCATCATAAGTACGATTTTTCTCTGAATCTATATTTAAATTAGCCATCCCTTATGCATCAATTTTAGCAGCTCCGTTATATCTTCCTGGAACCAATTCGTAAATCAATTTATTTTTCATGACATATTCAGAGTTTTTATATCCCTGAATAGTCCTTCTTTTCAAAATATTGAAAAAGACATCCTCATTAGACAAAGCCTTTAAGTATGCTAATTGTTCCTCAGCAGATTTGCCTTTTACTTTTTCAGCAGCTTTTAAGCCTTCTAAAAATTTCTTTTGGTCTTCTGGACTCGTGCAATCGTCCAGCATTTTCATCACAAATAGATGAAGGTTTAATTCTTTTGCTCCAGGACTATCCGTTTTAGGAATAATAGTCTCCACCAATTCAGATAACAATTGCTCATCATCAAGATTGAGCTTCACATTGTTTAACTGAATACTGGGTGCTTTTGAACTAAAATCGCAGGAAGTTGCTATCATGATACCACCTGCCATGATAAACATTTGCTTTAAAGCGGTCCGTCTGTTCATAGGTTTATAATCTAGTTTCCTAAATTACAAATTAAACGGAAACTAATATGCTTAATTAAGGGAAAGCAACGATTTTTTTACTTCTGCTAAATCGTTTAAAACTTCATCAGCATGTGTCAACCTTCTTTTTTCAACTTCTTGTTTGGTAACAGCTATACAATATAAGCCCGCTTCCTTGGCTGCAGTACATCCTGTACTAGTATCCTCAACAACTACAATTTCAGTTTTTGGGATCATCAATTTATTCACGGCTAATAAATATGGCTCTGGATTCGGCTTAGGATTTTCAACAAGTTCTCTCGTTACGAAAAACTTAAAATACTTCAATAATTTATGCTCACCCAATACAGTTGCTACAGTAGTTTGATAACTTGAGGTCACAAGTCCAATTGTTTTTCCAGAATCTCTAACGGCATCTAAAATCTCTTTTGCATGCGGCATTAAACGGATATTCTTCATATTTGCCTTTGCGTACCTAGATCGAGTAGCAAACCACATATCTTCTTCATCAACCTTTAATTTATAATCTGTATTCAACATTTGAACGTTTCTGCTTAAGGTATGACCTGCGAAATTTGAAATCCACTCATCAAAATCAATCTTCAATCCATAATCATTCTCTAAGATTGGTGCCCAGTTACTGAAATAAAAATATTCCGAATCAATTAAAGTTCCATCTAAATCGAATAGAACTGCATTTATATTATTCATGCTGCAAAATTAACCATATTAATATTAAGCATATGTTAAATAACTACCTCTTAACATAGAAGAAAGACATTCCTGTAATTTCATTGTTGTTTATCATTTGTTGATTTGCGTTAGCATTGCTCTTTTATTAAGTTTGCTTTGTCCTTTGACAAAAGATCGGGCGTCCAAAAAAATTAAATTTTATGAAAATAATTGCTGTAGGCAGAAACTACATAGACCACGCTAAAGAATTAAACAACCCAGTGCCTGAAAAACCGGTTATCTTTTTAAAACCAGATACGGCTGTATTAAAGGACAACAAAGATTTCTATTATCCAGAATTCAGTAAGGATATACATTTTGAAGTCGAATTAATACTTAGGGTATGCAACGAAGGAAAACATGTTTCCAAAAAATTTGCTCATAAATACTATGACTCAATTGGTTTAGGAATTGACTTTACAGCAAGAGATCTTCAATCAGAATTAAAAGCAAAAGGATTACCTTGGGAATTAGCTAAGGCATTTGATCATTCTGCGGTCGTAGGGAATCTGATCCCCAAGGAAGAATTTCAAGATCTTCAAAACTTAAACTTCTCTCTACAGAAGAATGGAGAAACTGTTCAGGTAGGGAATAGTAAAGATATGATTTTCGATTTTGACAGCTTAATTTCATTTGTCTCGCAATATATCACTTTAAGAAAGGGAGATTTAATTTATACAGGTACTCCGGCAGGAGTTGGACCAGTCACAATTGCTGATAAATTGGAAGGATTTTTGGAGAATAAAAGCATGTTTACATGCCAAATAAAATAATATGAAGAAAATATCACTATCCTTATTATTAGTAGTCTCCGTATTGAGCAATTTATCTGCTCAAAATAAAAATATTATTACATCAAGAAACTATCCTCAGGGATATTTTCGCACCCCTTTGAATATTGCTCCAGATGCATCAGGTACTTTTGGAGAGTTACGTTCAACACATTTTCATGCCGGCGATGACTATCGGACTCAGCAAAAAATAGGTTTACCTCTTCATGCAGCGGCGGATGGATATGTCTCTCGTGTAAGAGTTCAAATTGGAGGCGGAGGAAACTCAGTCTATATAAATCATCCAAATGGTTTTACCTCTGTTTACTTACATATGGACAGATTTAATGATGCATTAACCAACATTATTCGAGCTGAACAATATAAGCAGCAACGTTTTGATGTTGACATAGAGCTAACGGAGGGTCAAGTAAAACTGAGTAAAGGGCAGTTTATTGGAAATGCGGGGAACACAGGAGGTTCCGCAGGGCCCCATTTACATTTTGAAATTAGAGATACAAAAAGTCAACATCCTTTAAACCCTCAATTATTTGGCCTTCATTTTAATGATAATTTTGCTCCAACTATTAACGGTGTAATGTTATATGACTTGGCTGATCCTTTATTTAATGAAAGTACCGGCAGGAGATACCAGCAACTAAAATCATTAGGTGCAGGCCGATACGGTTTAGCATCCGGAGCTCCAATCTCTGTTAATGGAAAATTTGGTTTAGGTATAAACACTATTGATAGACACCGTGCTGCTGGTTTTCAAAATGGAGTTTATTCCATTGAACTATTCTTAGATGGCAAAACTATTTCCACAGTTTTATTCGAAGAACTAGACTTCAACAGCTCTAGTGCTATCCATTCTTACATCGATTTTCCTCATTTTAAAAGAACAAAAGCTAAGGTTCAAAAAAGCTTTAAAGATCCAGGAAATCCTATTCAGATTTTCAAAAATCTACATCAAGATGGAATAATCGAATTAAAGGACGAAGCAATTCATGATATTAAATATGTAGTAAAAGATGTGCATGGAAATTGTAGTGAATTGAATTTCAAGATAAAAAACAATCCAGCATATACTGCTAAAAGAAACCCTATAAAAGGAGAATTATTTCAATATAATAAAGATAATGCTTTCACAGCAGATGAGCTAAAAATCGAGATTCCTAAAGGTTCACTTTATAGCGACTTAGATTTTGTTTATTCGAAAAGTAGCGCAAAACCAAACAGTTATTCTGCAGTTCATAATATCCAGAATAATATGACTCCCCTATTCTCAACGTATAAATTGAGCATAAAACCAACATCTCTACCAAAACATCTGGAAAGCAAAGCTTTAATTACCTCAGTAGATGCAGGATCAGTTGGAGGGAAATTTGAGAATGGCTGGGTAACAGTAAACACAAAAATTTTCGGATCATTTTATATTACCGTAGACACAATTGCTCCTATTATTACTCCACGGAACTTTAGCAATGGAAAAAATGTAAGTGCACAATCAAAAATTGACTTTACCATTTCTGATAATTTCTCAGGCATACAATCCTTTAATGCTTATATTGATGACAAGTGGGTTTTAATGGAATACGATTCCAAAAACAGACATGTATGGCATACATTTGATACGTCATTGAGCAAAGGTCAGCATAAATTTAAATTCATTGTCAAGGATTGGAAAGACAACGAGAAAGTATACGAAGCAACATTTACAAAATAAGACAGAACAAATATGGCTGAATTAAAAGTTGGAGATAAAGCTCCTCAGTTTAAATCTAAAAACCAAAATGGAGAAGAAGTAAAACTGTCAGACTTTAAAGGTAAAAAGGTAATTCTTTATTTTTACCCAAAAGACAATACTCCGGGATGTACAACTGAAGCATGTAATTTTAGAGATAATTATCAAAGTTTACTAAAGGATGGATTTGAAGTAATAGGCGTAAGCATTGACAGTGAACAGTCTCATCAAAAATTTATTTCAAAATTTGAACTACCTTTTAGCTTACTTGCTGATGAGGATAAAAAAATAGTAGAGGCTTATGGGGTTTGGGTAGAAAAAAACATGTATGGTAAAAAGTATATGGGAACTGCCAGAACAACATTCATTATTGATGAGAAAGGTATCATTCAGCATATTATTAAAAAAGTTGATAATAAAAACGCAAGCCAACAAATAAGAGATTTATTGGCGAAATAAGTCATACGAATACATTATATTTGCCCCCTATGAGCAAGCAGACAGACGATTTTTTCAAGAATATTATTTCACATGCGAAGGAATATGGATTTGTTTTTCCTTCGAGTGAAATTTACGACGGATTAAGTGCCGTTTATGATTATGGTCAATTAGGTTCTGAATTGAAAATGAACCTTAAAACCTATTGGTGGAAATCAATGGTGCAATTAAATGAAAACATTGTCGGCATTGATGCTGCAATTTTCATGCATCCAACAACATGGAAAGCTTCAGGGCACGTGGATGGTTTTAATGACCCGATGATTGACAACAAAGACTCTAAAAAGCGTTATCGTGCCGATCAATTAATCGAAGATAAAATTGACCGTTATGAAAAAGACGGAAAAACAGATAAGGCTGCGCAATTGCAAAAAGATTTAGATGATGCTTTAAGTGCAGACGATCTTGTTCGTTTAAAATCTATAATTGAAGAACATAATATTGTTTGTGCTGTTTCAGGAACTAAGAATTGGACGGACGTTCGTCAATTCAATTTAATGTTTGCCACTCAAATGGGTGCAATGGCTGATGGTGCTGAACAAGTTTACCTACGCCCAGAAACTGCTCAAGGTATCTTTGTAAACTTCCTGAATGTTCAAAAAACAGGAAGAATGAAAATCCCTTTCGGAATCGCTCAAATTGGTAAAGCTTTCCGTAATGAAGTAATTGCTCGTCAATTTATCATGCGTATGCGAGAATTTGAACAAATGGAAATGCAATTTTTTGTTCGTCCTGGTTCTGATTCGGAATGGTACCAAAAATGGAAAGAGAATCGTTTAAAATGGCACTTCGCTTTAGGTGCTGATCAAAGCAAATATCGCTATCATGACCATGTGAAATTAGCTCACTATGCTAATGCTGCTGTGGATATTGAATATGAATTCCCTTTTGGATTCAAAGAAGTAGAAGGTATTCACTCCCGTACTGATTTTGACCTGAAACAACATCAAGAATTTTCAGGTAAGAAAATGCAATATTTTGACCCTGAAATCAATCAGAGTTATATTCCTTATGTAATTGAGACTTCAATTGGTTTGGATCGTTTATTCTTAACAGTGCTTGCTAATAGTCTTGTTCAAGAAGATCTTTCAACTGAAGAAAAACAAGATTCTCGAGTAGTTTTAAAATTCCACCCTGCTATTGCTCCAGTTAAAGCTGCTATATTTCCTTTAACCAAGAAAGATGGTTTACCTGAAAAGGCTAGAGAAATCATGGCAAAATTAAAATTGGATTACAATATTCAATATGATGAGAAAGATTCAATAGGAAAACGTTATCGTCGTCAAGATGCTATCGGAACACCTTTCTGTATTACTGTTGATCATCAAACGTTGGAAGACAATATGGTAACTATCCGTCATCGTGATAGTATGGAACAAGAAAGAGTGAATATTAATGATTTAGAAAGTATCATTGGTAATCTCGTTAGTATGAACAATTTATTAAAACAATTAGTTTAATTGTTTCTAAATAAAAAGACAAACCGGTCTCGAATTCGAGACCGGTTTTTTTATATATGGAGGGGCTAGTCAAATGATTTATAAAAATTATGTTAATCCAGATTGCAAAATTGCAAATCTCTTATTCTCTGCATATTTCCATACACTGCATCCTATTTCTTTCTTAAAAATTCTATTGAATTCATAATCATTTTTAAAGCCAGCTTCAAACAGCAATTTATTTATAACAGTTGCTTCATGATTTTCACAGCTTAAACATTCTATAAAATATGATATTCGCTTCCCATTGAGGTAATTCTCAAAACTTCCATTTAAATATCTCTTAGAAAGATTTTTTAAAGTACGATCAGTTAGAGGCAAAAACTTCTTTAGATCAGAGAGTTGGAAATCGGGATTTTTAAAAAGCTTTTCTTGATCAATTAATTGATCAATTGCGCTTATATAGAATATCAATTCCGCCTTTTTAATTTGTTCATAATCCTGTTTTTGTAATCTTACCATCCCATTGGTCTTAAACAGATAGGCAAAATAAATATTCGCCGAATTAAAGTATCGATGAAACAGTATACTTATCAAAATTAAAAATGTAAATAACCCATCAGGAAGATCTAAGAACAAACTAGCACTATAAAATACCCCCCGATAGATTATCACAGCCAACACTAAGATTTTTATGACAAATAATGAAAATGCCAGTTGACCATCTATTGAATCTAATAATCTTTCTAGCTTCTTCCTCCATGGCCACAAGATGCATAAATCATACACAAGTGTAATGGCAAACAAAATTGTTCTAGATTTTTGATGAAAGAAATCCAAATACTCATATATCATTCCATTAGTAATACGATAAGAATATATATTAAATAAGAGGAAGAAAACGTAAAAAAATAGAAAAGGAAACAATGCTAACAAAAACAAATATCCAGAGGTTCTAGCTTCTAGGGTCGTATTTCGTAAGTACAATGAAGATAGGGACACCAAACACAGACTGCTGGTTGCGGTAAAAAGCAAATTAATATGTGAATTAAATAAAGGGGAAAAATACTTAACCAAAATAACAATTATAGCCGTAAAGATTAGAATTCTAATGATTTCACCGCGTTCATCTCTGATTGATCTAATCTTCAGAAATAGAATTACCATTAATACCTGAATGACAGTTAGTGCCAGCAAATAAGCCATATAACAATTATAAAATATTATTATTAAGAAATTAAAAAGCTGTCGTTAAGTTTAATTTTTGCTATGTAAAATTTTTGACTTTTTACATGTATTCAACAACTTTTGTCCCTGCCCACGCCTCGTCTATAATAATTTCATATAATTTATTTGACAAACCACTTGGATACAGACTCCCTTTAAAAATTAATTTTACATTATTCTTCACATTTGCACTTAATCTAAATGTTCGAAATGCTTTGGTATCATCCCAGACTTCTATTTCATAATTAACTGGTAACTCTCTGCCAGTTAAACCTAAAAAATGATTGAAAGAAATTTCTTTATTTATATTAAAATTCTGAACAAACTCTAACTCACCGCGATAATTACTAGGAATAGGTACGTCCAAAAGTGGATTAAAGGGGGTCCAAAAATAGGTTTTCCCAATAGGTTTTATTTTAACTTTTTTAATTGGAGATAAGTCCCTGAAATCATTAAAATCAAGAGTAACTAAACTATAGAGCCTCTTAAAAGTAATTTTCTTTTCAAGGTTGTGCTTTAGTTCAAATGAATCCAATACTCCAAATGAGCGAGCATGTTTATCTTGAAAAAATGTGCCAACAAAAAATTCATCCTTTTTTTTAACTTCTTTGTTAAGAATTAAATCTTCATTTGATTCATTATATATTAATGCTGAATAATAGGTCCCTTCTGGCAATTCTAACATTAAATTTCTTGTTGTATTATTTATTGTTAAACTCCCTTTGTTTACCAACTCACCACTTTTCTTGTTAAAAATATAGTATGGAAGCCCAATAATCTTATATTTAGGTTGAGTATTATATTTTCCATAAATTTTTAAATTATCAAACCGATGTTTCCAATATTGACGGTCTTTTCCTGAATTTGCGCTTAATTCCTGAAAATTAAAATAAATAGAGAATTTCTTGTAAGGTTTACTCCGTTTTGGAACCCTAATTTCAACTGTTTCCATTTTCTTATATGGATAATTCTCTGCTTTTAATGTAAAAAGGGTATCCTCACCATAATTCATTACATCATCAAAATAAAAGCGAGCATAACCATCCCTTGAACTGCCCTCGCCTACAGATATATCAGCTTCAACACGATCAACCACAACATCTCCACCTAGCTCAACATGCACTAAAATTGAAATTAATGGTGATAGTTCCAAATTAAGATCTTTTGAAGTACTTATTGAATTTAAAGCAGGTACGAACTTTAGATTTCTATGAGTACCTTTATTAAAATCATCTTTATAAGTTAAACCTTTCTTCAGGAACGATGGTTTAAGTGTCGCATCATCAAAATCAACTAACATCAACAGCTCTGATCTTTCTGGATGTGGTATAAATTTAGTAGTTGACTGATTTGATTTGGTTGAAATTGGTGATTGAAATGATTGGATCTCTCTTTCGAAATTTTCAAAGGTAAAGTTTATTTGTTTAAGTTCTTTATCACCTTCTTTAATTAGAGGGTCCTTTTTGACACAAGAAATACTTAGAATAATTGAACAAACAATTAATAAACAAATTTTGCTGTAGCGATTAAATACATTCATGTTAATAAAATTTAAATTTGATTAAAATAATTAATCATAATTTAAATAATTAAAATTAAGAAAAAATAAAAAGGAGATAATTTTAAAATTAATTATCTCCTTAATATTCAGATAGATACTATATTAACTACAATTGTATCCGTTTAAATTAATATACCTAAGAAATTAAATAGTATGGTCTATTTTTTCTCCATTTACCAAAACAGCTACTTTATCTCCTTTTTTTCCTCGAATCTTAAAGTTTGTAACTTTTCCATCTTTCCATGCAAAATCAACCGTATAATTTCCTCTGGCTTTAAGCCCAGTTAATTTACCCTCTTTCCATTTCGTTGGTAAAGCAGGCAACAAATGAATATACCCATCATGACTTTGAATTAGCATTTCCGCTATACCTGCAGAGCCGCCAAAATTACCATCAATCTGAAAAGGTGGATGTGCACAGAATAAATTCGGATATGTTCCTGCTCCTGCTCCGCCATAGGTTGTGTTTTGTGCAAAAGCCGGTTGAAGTAATTGTCTTAATATTTCTAATGAATGATCTCCATCGTGTAACCTCGCCCAAAAAAGAATTTTCCATGCTCTAGACCATCCTGTACCTTCATCTCCTCTAACTGACAAAGTCTTCTTAGCTGCTTCAGCCCATTCTGGACTTGTGATTGGCGAAATAAAATTGGCTGGATATAACCCATATAAATGAGAAACATGTCTATGTTGAGGTTCCGTTTCTTCATAATCTTCAAGCCATTCCATTACCCTGCCGGATTTACTCACAACAACAGCTGGTGCAAGTTCTTTTATATCTGCTTGTAATTGCTTCGCAAAATCATCATTTAAACTAAGTATCTGATTCGCAGCAACTACTGATTGATATAATTCCCTTACTATTTGATTATCAATAGTTGGCCCCATTACTACTGCAGCGCGTTTCCCATTAGGAAGTTTAAATCCATTTTCAGGTGAAACAGATGGTGAGGTTACTAACCAACCTGTTTTAGGGTCTTTTACCATCGTAGCTTTATAGAAAACAGCAGCTTCCTTCAAAACTGGATATATCTCTTTTAAATATTGTTCATCTTTAGTAAATTGATAATGTTCCCAAAGGTGATTACACAACCATCCAGATGCTGTACTTGATCCCCAGGAAGCATGCTCACCCGGTGCTGTATACCCCCAAATATTACTCATCATATAAACAACCCATCCCGGTGCATCATAATAAGCCTTTGCAGTTTTCGCCCCTTCTTTCGCTATGTTTTTAATCATTTCAATAAAAGGTTTGTGATACTCTGACAGATTGTTAACTTCCACTCCCCAATGATTCATCTGTGCGTTGATGTTCAAATGATAATCACCATTCCAAGGAGTTTGGATCTGATGCGCCCATAATCCTTGTAAATTTGGAGGTAGTGCTTTAGGCGTCTTTGGGGATGCACTTGATAATGTTAAATATCTTCCAAACTGATAATAAAGAGCCGCTAATCCATTATCCTGACTTGGATCTTTATAGAATGCCTCAAGACGCTCATCAGTCGGAACGTTAGATTTTGATGTTACATCTGCAATTTCCAATGAAACACGATCAAATAATGGTTGATACTTCTCTTTATGCGATTTCCATAATTTGGAATAGTTAACTCCTTCTGTCTTTTTTATCTCATTTGCAACGACAACTTTTGGATCATGATCATAATAACTGGTAGATGCTGAAAATAAAATTACTGCTTCATCTGCTGCCTTCACTATGATCTGATTATCATAATCTTTTAAAGTACCCCCCTTTGTTAAAACCTTAAATTTAGCAGCAAATCGGATACCTCTACCCCCTTTACCATCAGGAAGTGATCCTGAAATTGAAATTTCATTCCCATTTACTTTATATTCCTCAACATTCTCTTCTCTATAAAAATGAAGAGCAAATTCGATAGATTTCTTCTTGTCTGCAGATAATCGAATTATTCCAACATTCTTATCAAATGATGTAAAGTATTCACGTAAGTAGTTAACTCCATTATTGCTAAAACTAGTCCCTGCTTTGGCTTCGCCAATATCCAACCAGCGTTTATAATTTTTGGATTCGCCTTCATGAAAAAATAAAAAATTCATGAATCCGAAATTTTGAAAACTCCCATAAGACACATTTGCTCCATTACCCTGTCCTGAACCCTCACCTACGCAAACAAAATTCTTATTTACCAAAGCCTCTGCTTCATCATTTTTCCCAGCAAACAACAACTTTTGAATATCCAAAACTGAATTCTTCGCATTATAGTTATTAGGATCTTGAACCGAACCCGACCACATGGAAATTTCATTCAAAACAACTGATTCATCATTTATATTCCCATTCGGCATCATTCCTATCAAACCATTCCCTAAGGGAAGTGTCTCTTCCCATTTGGCAGCTGGTTTATTGTACATTAATTTCAGATCCTGACTTTGTACATTTCCTAAAAACATACAACAGATTATTACCAATATCTTCTTCATCTCTATTTTAAATAGATATCAAATTCTGCAACTGAAAACTCTTTGTCTCCACTTAAAATCTCTTTAGGAATAAACCTAATATAATGTGCGTCCTGCGCGGCATCAAATGTTATATTTTGTTCTGTTGCATTTGCTCTAATATTAGAAAACTCACCGGAAGCAACGGTTTTCCAATCCTTCCCATCAATGCTTACTTGAACTTCATATTTAGATGGAACTCCATTTATCTTACGATCTTGTCTTGGTAAATAGCTCATCCCTGTTATTGTCTCAGTTTTTGGCAACCTGATTTCTACAAATTTCTGGGTACTTAGAATTGTTTGCCAAATCGTCTGATCATTATTATCGATTGCCTTCTTTACATGTTTATCAGCACTGGTAATCGTAATTTGATCTTTCGCAATTTTCTTACGATCAGCTCTGTCAAATTTAAAATCTGAATCTGCTTCCTTAAACAAGCCGAAATCACTTAATGCTGGAGATACTGGTGCATACAAGTTCAGTTTAAGTTTAGATGCACGAATTGGTTTTGGAAGTTTAATAATTTTATTAGCACCAATACTAGTGGCATGAGCCAATGGTTTCCATCCAGCAT
>Ga0233377_1000270_pt1 | contig 26835 bp, 19 predicted proteins | sample ElkDunMinimDraft_6_FD_191540 | JGI IMG/M metagenome (GOLD analysis project Ga0233377, IMG submission 191540) | Fecal eukaryotic communites from dung pellets of Tule Elk in California, USA - Elk Dung E36 | ecosystem: Host-associated > Mammals > Digestive system > Large intestine > Fecal | place...
CTCGGTGGTGCGCCAGCTCTGCACCTTCACCTCGACGAGCCGACCCGCGAGGACGAGCGTGCGCGCGGCGATCACCGGGCCGAAGACGAGCTGGTGCGTCGCGGCCGCGAGCTCGAGCCCGACGCCGACGGTGGCGGCCTCGTGGCCCATGATTCGCTCCTCCCGCGGGATCGGGCAGCCGTCGTCGCTGGGAAGGAACTGGCCGCCGCCGGAGCTGTACACGGGCAAGACGAACGGGATCGACTTGAGCTTCGCCGGCGAGGGATTGTTCCCGAGCTTGCGTGCGAGCTCGGGCGCCGCGAAGAGGCCGCGCCGCATCGTGCCCGCCCGCGTGGACACCCAGCTGTCCGGTAGCTTCTCCTCGCCGATCGTGATCGCGACCTGGAACACGTTCTCGGTCGCGTACGCGCGCATGAACGCGTTCCCGCACTCGAGACCGCGGAACCGTGCATCCGGCACCGCGGAGACGACCGTCGGCAGGAACGCCGCGCAGAGAAAAGAGGGCGCGGCGAGCGTGAGCTTCATCTCGGGAGGCACGTCGCTCACCTCGGAGAGCGACTGCACCTTCTCGACGAGCTCCTCGAGTCGCGGGACGATCTTCTGTCCCTCCTCGCTCGCCGCCACTCCTCTCGCCTTGCGCGAGAGGAGCGTGCGCTTCAGATGCTTCTCGAGCCGCGCGACGGCCTTGCTCACCTGGGACGGCGTCACGCGGAGGTCCCGCGCGGCGCCTGTCACCGAGCCGTGACGACACACGGCGAGGAACGTGAGGACGTCGGGTATGCGCAGCTCGGAAGCTTCGGTCATCCGTACCGTTTCTGGATGTTGGGGATGAGGTACTCGTCGAACGCGCGGGCGAAGTCGTACGCGGGCTTCCAGCCCCAGTCGGCGCGCGCGCGGTCGTCCTCGATGTCCTCCGGCCAGGAGTCGACGATCTTCGAGCGGACCGCGTCAGGCTCGAACGAGATGTCCGCGCTCGGGAAGCTCTTCTTCACGCGCTCGGCGATCTCCTGCGCGCTCACGCTGAACCCGCTGATGTTGTAGACCGTCTGGGTGAGCTTCTCCCTGTCGGCCTCGAGCATGCCGACGAGCGAGGTGACCGCGTCCGGCATCGCCATGAACGGGATCTTCGCGTTCGGGCCGACGAAGCACTTGTACGGCTGCTTCTGCGCCGCCGCGTGGAGCATCTCCGGTCCGAAGTCGCTCGTGCCGCCGGTGGGAACCGTCTCCGCGGAGATGAGGCCCGGGAAACGGAGCGAGCGGAAGTCGAGGCGTGCGGCGTTCGCGAGCGCACCGAGCTGGCGGAAGTAGCTCGTGAAGTAGCGGCCCAGGTGCTCGCAATAGAGCTTGTTGCACCCGTACATCGTGATCGGGACGTTCCAGTCCTCTTCCTTCACGCGCCCGGCGCGGGTCTTCTCTTCGAGCGACGGCATGCCGTAGACCGCAATCGAGCTCGGGAAGATGAAGCGCACCGGACGGCCGAGACGGCCCGACTGGTTCTGTGCGACGCGGAGGAGGTGGAGCGTGCCCTCCACGTTGACCTGGTGCGCGAGCTCGGGATCACGCTCGCCGCGGGTCGAGAGCAGCGCGGCGAGGTGGAAGACGACCTCGATCTCGTGGTGCGCGGCGATCTGATCGAGCAGATACCGGTCCATGATGTTGCCGGCGTACGTCTCGAGGCAGAGGCCGCGGTACTTCTCGGGCAGGGGAGTCAGGTCGACGGTGACGACGCGGTAGCGTCCATCCGCGTGAAGGCGCTGGAGGAGGGAGCGACCAATCTCACCATTGGCGCCCGTGACAAGAACGACAGGTTTGCTCATCGGCGCCGGAACGCTAGTGCGGGCTCACCCGTACGGGCAAGCGTGACAGGTCGCGTTCGAGAGTGCTGTTTCAGGCTCGACCGCAAGCGTACCACGAGAGCGCGACAAGCTCTGCCGGACGTCCACGACGCTTGCGGCGCTGCCGCGATCGTCGGAGGCTCCGCCGTCATGCCGACCACCTTCGTGAAGGGCGACCTGTTCCAGGATGCCAAGGACGCGCCGTCACCCCGAGCATTCGCGTTCGCCGCAGACACGTCGGGCGCGATGGACAAGGGCATCGCGGTCGCGTTCAAGAAGCGCTGGCCAGCGCTGGCGGAGGCCTATCGCGCTCGAGCCGAGGGCGGCAAGATGCAGCTCGGCGAGGTCTTCTCGTGGCGCGACGGCGACGTCATCGTCTATGTGCTCGCGATCCAGCAGGGCGAGAAGAAGGCGAAGGTCTCGACGCTCGCCCGCGCGCTCGATGCGATGCTGGCCCGTGCGGTCGCGGACGGAGCCCCGAGCATCGCGTTGCCGCGCATCGGCGCAGGCAAGGGCGGCATCGATCGCCTCCGAGTGAAGCGCGTGCTCACCGAGGCAGGAGAGAAATCGCCGGTCGCGCTCGTCGTCTTCGAGCAGTTCATCCGAGGCGCTGCAAGCGAGGAGGGCTGACCCTCAGGCGACGTTCAGCTGCGACGTCCGCTCGGCGCGAACACGCGGATCGCGGAGCCTGCACTCTCGCATCGCGGCGCTGATCACGAAGCCGCTCATCGTGAGCTTCATCCGCTTGGCGTCGACATGGCCTTCTGCATGGAGGCTCGTCACGACGTCACGAACATCCTCGTGACGCACACCGATCGCGCTGGCGAGCTCGTCGAGACGGACGCGACGTCCGCGCGACTGCGCGCTCGCGAGGTGACGAAGGACGTGAGCGGCGACTGCCTTGCGGTCGAGAAGCGTCGAGGTGGCCATCGAAGAACTCCTGTTCGAAGCACGCGTGGTGCACGTCGGCCGGAACGCGGCTTTCGTGTACTCCGCAATCATGTAGGGTGCAATCCATGGACCGACGGCGATGTCGCAGTTTTCCCGCACGATACGGGCGGTCACTTCGGTAAGCGCCTCCCGGAATGGAGGGATCAGGGGGAAGTTCGATCCACCCATCGAGCTCGTCCGTAAAGCCCGCGCGCGCCAGCTCGTGTGTGCGCATTCGCAGTCTTGCTACCGGGGGCCGCTCGACTAGAAGGACGCCCATGTTCGCGCGAGCCAAAGAAGTTTACGAGAAGACCGTTTCCGAGATCCGTGAGGCTGGCCTCTACAAGGACGAGCGGATCATCGTCACCCCGCAGTCCGCACGCATCGGCGTGGGAACGGGCGAGGCGCGTCGCGACGTCCTCAACTTCTGCGCGAACAACTACCTCGGGCTCTCGTCGCACCCGAAGGTCATCGAGGCGGCGCACAAGGCCATCGACTCGCATGGCTTCGGCATGAGCTCGGTCCGCTTCATCTGCGGGACGCAGGACGTCCACAAGGAGCTCGAGGCGAAGATCAGCGCGTTCTTCGGGACGGAGGACACGATCCTCTACTCGTCGTGCTTCGACGCGAACGGCGGGCTCTTCGAGACGTTGCTCGGTGAAGAGGACGCGATCATCTCCGATGCCCTCAACCATGCCTCGATCATCGACGGCATCCGCCTCTGCAAGGCCGAGCGTCATCGCTACCCGAACGGCGACCTGGCAGCGCTCGAAGAGGCTCTGAAGAAGACGGAGGGCAAGCGCCTCCGGATGATCGCGACGGACGGCGTCTTCTCGATGGACGGCTACCTCGCCAAGCTCGATCGGATCTGCGACCTCGCCGATCAGTACAAGGCGATGGTCATGGTCGACGACTCGCATGCGAGCGGGTTCATCGGAAAGACCGGCCGTGGCACCCCGGAGCACTTCGGCGTTCAGAGCCGGATCGACGTCATGACGTCGACGCTCGGCAAGGCGCTCGGCGGCGCCGCGGGCGGCTTCACGACGGGCAAGAAGGAGATCGTGTCGCTCCTTCGCCAGCGCTCGCGCCCGTACCTCTTCTCGAACTCGATCCCGCCGGCGATCGCCGGTGCGTCGATCGCGGTCCTCGACCTGCTCGCGAGCACCACGGAGCTGCGCGACCGGCTCATGGCGAACGCGACGCGTTTCCGCCAGGGCATGGTGAAGGCCGGCTTCACCGTGAAGGAAGGCGAGACCCCCATCGTCCCGGTGATGCTGGGTGACGCGCGGGTCGCCGCGGAGCTCGCGAAGGGTCTCCTCGACGAGGGCATCTACGTCATCGGCTTCTCGTTCCCGGTCGTCCCGAAGGGCGAGGCGCGCATTCGCGTGCAGCTCTCGGCACAGCACACCGAGGAGCAGGTCGATCAGGCCATCGCCGCCTTCGCCACGGTCGGCAAGCGCCTCGGCGTCCTCAAGTCGTAGTCTCGACCGCACGGCGCACGTACGCCTGGGCGTACAACGACGTGACCCCGGGCACGCTCGCGCAGTTCGAGCGTGCCGGCGGTCAGGCCATCGACAGCGACGACGGCCGAGCGGCGCGCTCATCGCCGACGCCCTGCCGCCTCCGGCGAGGTGAGCTCGACGCGCTCGCGTGTCGGTGAGCGCCGACGCGTCGCGCGGGCGCGGGCGCGGGCGCGAGGATGGCGTGTCGTTCGGGTTTGCCCCTATCCTGGTAGGTCCACACGACGCGAGAGGAGGCGAGCGATGGCCATGAACGCTTACGAGACGACCAATACGTTCATCAAGCGCGCGATGACGGCGCTGAAGCTCGATGGCCGCTACGAGACGCTCCTCCTCACGCCCCGCCGCGAGGTGCGCGTCGAGCTGCCGATCCGCATGGACGACGGCACGCTCGGCAACTTCATCGGCTATCGCGTCCAGCACGACGACTCCCGCGGTCCCTACAAGGGCGGGCTCCGGTACCACCCCGAGGTCGACATCGACGAGGTCCGCTCGCTCGCGAGCCTCATGACCTGGAAGACCGCGGTCATCGATGTCCCGTTCGGCGGCGCGAAGGGCGGCATCCAGGTCGATCCGACGAAGCTCTCGGAGGGCGAGCTCGAGCGGCTCACGCGGCGCTTCGTCGATCAGATCCACGACTTCATCGGCGAGCGCACGGACATCCCCGCGCCGGACGTGAACACCAGCGCGAAGGTGATGGGCTGGTTCTTCGACCAGTACACGCTCCACCACGGGTTCTCGCCGGGCGTCGTGACCGGCAAGCCGGTGAACCTTCACGGCTCACTGGGCCGCGAGTCCGCGACAGGGCGAGGCGCTCTCTTCGCCATCCGTGAGGTGCTCGCAGCCGACGGCAAGAAGCTCGAAGGGACGAGCATGTCCGTCCAGGGCTTCGGGAACGTCGGCAGCTGGTTCGCCCGCCTCGCTCACGTCCAGGGCGCGAAGATCGTCGCGGTGAGCGACGTGAAGGGCGGCATCTTCGTCGGTGACGGCATCGACGTCCCGAAGCTCGTCGAGCACGTGAAGGCGACCGGGAGCGTCGTCGGGTTCGCCGGCGCGAGGCCGATCACCAACGAAGAGGTGCTCGCCGTCGACTGCGACGTGCTCGTTCCGGCCGCGCTCGGTCACGTCATCAACGACAAGGTCGCCGCCGAGGTCCGTGCAAAGTACGTCGTCGAAGGCGCGAACGGGCCGTGCACGCTGGAGGGCTCGGACGTCCTCGATCAGCGCGGCGTCGTCTGCCTCCCGGACATCTGGGCAAATGCCGGCGGCGTCACCGTCAGCTACTTCGAATGGGTCCAGAACCTCCAGCAACACCGGTGGTCCGAGGACAAGGTGAACGAGGAGCTCGAGCGCCACATCGTGGCGGCTCACAAGGAGATCCGCGCGACGATGGCTCGGTTCAAGTGCTCGATGAGGACGGCGGCGTTCATCCTCTCCGTCGAGCGCGTGAAGACCGCGACCGACATGCGCGGCCTCGGCTGACGCGCGGGCTCCGGCTGCCGGAGTCCGACGTCGGACGGTTGAAGTCCGCTCAGAACGAGAAGGAGAAGCCCTTCACGCGGATCGGCGAGGGGTCGAACGTACCCCTCTCCGGATCCTTCTCCGTCGTCAGGGCGACGACCGCGACCGTCGCCCCGCCGACCACGACGACGCCGAGCGCCGTCCAGAACCACCAGCGTGAGGTGATCGGCTCGGCGCCTTCGCGGGTTCGCGTCGGCCTCCGCTCGAGCTGCGCCTCGATGTCGAGCGAGCCGCCGCCGCGCAGGACGACCTCGCGAGTGAACGGCTCGTATCCGTCCGCCTCGACGCGGATCGCGGCGTCGCCGGCGCGGGCGAGCACGGTCCGTTCACGTTCGACCGGGCCGAAGTCCTTGCCGCGCACGTAGAGGCGGGCGGATGGCGCGTTCGTCTTCACGTTGACGGTCGCGGTGCGTGCGCGCAGATCGGCGGTGAGCTCCTCGAGCTTCGGGACCTTGGCGAGGACATCGGGCGGCGCCTCGCGCGAGAAGGCCTCGAGCTTCTCGAGCGCCTCCGGGTATTCGCCCATCGATTCGAGCGCCCGCGCCTGATTGTAGAGGAGGGCCGGATCGGACGTCTTCGCGTACGCGCGCTTGTAGAGGTCGTAGGCGTCCGCGTACCGCCCGCGATCGAAGAGAGTGTCCGCCTCCGCCTTCAGCGCGACGGGGTCCTCGGGCGGCTCCTCCGCGAGCGCGGGCTGCACGACGAGGCTGGTGAAGGCAAGGACGGCGGCGAAGGCGAGACGTCTCATCGGGGTCAGTCACACGTGCCGATGCACCGGAACGTGTTGGGCATCTCGCAGTCCTCCGCTCCGCAGCATACGACGTTCTGCGCATCGCAGCGCTCCGCGGTGCACTTCACGTCACACCGACCGTTGCACGAGCAGAGTATCGTCGACCCGCAGGCACGTTTCTCCCGGCAGTTGACGGTGCAGCGCCCGGAGTCGCGGCAGCGGGTCCCGAGCGCGCCCGTGCACGCGCCGTTGGCGTTGCAGTTGATCTCGCACGTCGATGCCGCTCCGCAGTCGACATCGCTGCAGGTGTTGTCCCGATTGCAGTTGATGACGCACGGGAGCCCGGGCTGGCACGGCACGGTCCTGCATTGCCGCGGTGAGTTGCACTCGAACACGCATCCGTTGGCGTCGCAGCCCGTTGCGGGGGCGGCGTCCACGGGCGTCGCGTCCACGCCCGCGTCGGCGGCCGGCGACGGACTGGCGATCGAGAGGTCGACGCACTTGCCCGTCAGAGGGTCACACGACTCACCCGCGGAGCACACCACACGCTGGCACGTGAGGCTCATCACGATGGAGACGCGGACGATCTCGTTCGGGACGAACCTTGCCCTCCGGCGCGCGACGATGCAGCCCTCGTCACCTTCGCGGCACGCGCTCGCGGGCTTGTCGAGGCCGCTGACGATGCGGATGACGACCTCCTTGTCATCGGCATCATCGGCGCGGTCGGGCACGAGGACGACCCGCCCGATCTGCGGTGGTGAGGCGCAGCCGGCGCGGCTGGCGTCGCTGATCGACTTCGTGGCGAGCTCGGTCTCGTCGCCCGCGACCGTCACGTCGGTGCTCTGGATCCGGGCGCACTGATCCGACTCGACCTCGAGGACGATCTGGGTCGCCGTGCGGCAGCCGGTGCTACCGGCGATGGCCGGGACCGCGCCCCAGACCGCGAGCGCAAGCCAGGTGCGCACGCGTGGAAGCTGCATTCGGAAGAGGATAGCGCCCTCGTCGACGTCGGGTCGAGGACGCGTCGACACGCACATGCGTCGCCACGATGAGGACCGGCGTCCTCGCTCCGATCGAAGCGACTCAGCCTTGGCAACTGGAACGACCACGCGCGTCGCGTTGCGTCGACTCGCGTCGCGTTGCGACGCGAAGTTTGCCGTGAAGGAAGCGTCGGTAGGGATAAACTTCGGGTGAGGATGGCGTCGCCAACCCCAACGCTGCCGAAGGTCGGAGACACGATCGCGGGGAAATACCGCATCGTCCGGGTCATCGCCGAAGGCGGGATGGGCGTCGTGTACGAAGGCGTGCACACGCGTCTCGGCCAGCGCTTCGCGATCAAGGTGCTCTACCCGCACTACTCGACGAACCCGGACATCATCATGCGGTTCGATCGTGAGGGGAGGATCGCCTCGCGTCTGGAGGGGTTGAACTCTGCTCGGGTCTTCGACATCGACACGATGCCGAGCGGGGTCCTCTTCCTGGTGATGGAGCTCCTCTCGGGACACGACCTCGAAGCGGAGCTCCAGAGGCGGAAGATGCTTCCCGTGGCCGAGGTCGCCGACATCGTCTCGCAAGCGGCCAGCGGGATGTGCGAGGCACATGCGCTCGGCGTCGTGCATCGCGACCTCAAGCCCGCGAACCTCTTCCTCGCACGGGTGCCCGGAAGCGAGCGCCACATCGTGAAGGTCCTCGACTTCGGGATCTCGCGCGTGATTCACGACAGCCAGAAGCGCGTCACGTCCGACCACGCGCAGCTCGGCACCGCGCTCTACATGTCACCGGAGCAGGTCCGGTGCGCGGCCGAGGTCGATGGACGGACGGACATCTGGGCGCTCGGCGTGATCATGTACGAGCTCTTGACCGGCACGCCGCCGTTCGACGGTCAGGTGACGGACGTCCTCGTGCAGGTCGCGACCGCCGAGATCGTTCCGCCGCGGAAGCTCCGCCCGGACATCCCGGAGGAGATCGAGCGCGTGATCATGCGTGCGCTCGAGCGGGATCCGAGCCGCCGGTTCCAGACGATGGACGAGCTGGTCGACGCGCTCCGCCCGTGGGGCCCGACCGAGAGCGTCGAGTCGCTCGCGGTCCGCATCCCGCGGCAGCCGCCGCCGACGTTGATCGAGAACGAGGCTACGCTGCTCCTCACCACGCCGCGGAAGAAGCGGAGGTTCGTGATCGGCGGTGCCGCCGTGGCCGTTGCGCTCGCTTGCGTCGCGCTGATCTTCGGTCTCGGACCGCGCGCGAAGGCCGAGACGGAGGCACGGCCTGCTCTCGACGAGCCGTCCGCGGCGTTCGCGCCGTCGGTGACTGTCCCGGCGACGCCCGCTTCCACGGTCATGAACGCCATCGAACGCGGCGAGAGGACGAGCGTCCCTGCCGTCACGCGCGAGGCCGCTCCGCCCGCTGCACGCGTGACGCGCAAGCATGTGCGCCCTCCGCCGACGACGGCTCCGGCGCCCGCGGCGGTGAACCCGCCGCGGCTCTGATCGAAGGCGCGAGGCTCAGCCGCGGCGAACGAGCTCGTCGAGGATCGCGTCGGACTGCTTCTTCGCCCATGCAGCGAAGTCCTGCATGTACGTCGAGACCTCCCGGAAGCGGCGAATGATCGTGTCGCGGTCGCTCATCGCCACGGCGCGAGCGAAGTGGCCAGCCTCCTGCTCGAACACGCTCGATAGCTTCAGAGCCGCCTCGTTCGCGGTGAGGATGTCCGCATACAGCTCGGCGCGCTGCGAGAAGATTCGACCGATCATCGCGAGCTCCGTTCGGTAGATCGGGCTCGCGAACTGGAGACTGCGCCCGAGGTCGGCCTTGAACCGCTCGAGCACGGAGCCGAGCACCATCGTCTTCTCGTGGATGAGCACCTGGATGAGCGCCATCTGCGCGTCGTGCTCCTCCGCGGTCGCCTCGATCGTCTCCGCGCCGAACGCCTCGTACAGCTTCTTCACGCGCGCGAACCCGGCCTCGCCGCGGCCGCGGCACAGGACGACCTTCTGCCGATCGAAGTCGATGCCGTGCGGACCGAACATCGGATGTGTTCCGACGACGTCGACGGTGTCCGGCGTGCTCTCGAGCATCGCGGCGAGCGGCTGCCGCTTGATGGAGGTGACGTCCATCAGGCACGCGCCAGGCCGCACGCTCGGACCGATCTTCCGTGCGACCTCGACGGTCGCCGCGATGGGGACGGCGAGGACGACGAGGTCGTGTGACGCCGCGAGCTCCTCCGAGGAGCGGCCCTCTTCGAGGCCGGTCGTCTCGACGACGTAGCCGGCCGACGCGAGGACTTTCCCCATGAAGGCGCCCATCCCCTGGGTGCCGCCGATGATGCCGATCGAGAACTTCTCCGCGCGGGTCTGGAGGAAGCGCCGTTGATCGAGCCGCGAGGCGGCGAACAGCGTCGCGAAGACGTCGCGGAGCACCTGCTCGGGGAGCCCGGCCTCCGCGCCCTTCGCGAGCAAGACGTCGAGCAATGCGCCCTCGCGCTCGCGATCGAAGGACGGAAGTCCCTTGTCCGCCTTGTACCGAGCGACGTCGCGGATGAGGTTCATGCGCTCCGCGAGGAGACGCACGAGCTCGGAGTCCTTCTTGGCGAGCTCGTCGCGCAGCGTGGCGAGATCCCTGGTGGGACCGGTGCTTTCGGACATCGAGGGCTACTGTACGCGCCGCTCGAAGTCAGACAAGGAGAGGCGCAGCCATGACCCGTGGTGCGCCCGGTGTCGTCGGGCCCGCCGGCACCTCGAGCGCTCGCGCCTGCTCGGCTCCCGGCGTCGATGCTTCTGTGCCATCCTCTCGCCATGAGCCAGTGGAACGGGCGTGACGGACGGTCCTCCGGCAACCCCGAGAGTGCGTCAGCGACGTCCGCGAGCTGCGGCGCTTCCGACGCGGGTGAGCGCGTCATCTGCGGCGCGGCCGTCGGCTGCGATCACGGTCACCACTGAGCGCGGGGCAGCGTGACCGAAGCCGACATCCAGATTTTCCGCTTTCTGCACCACAGCTTCTCCGGCGGATGGATCTGGCCGATGGCCATCCTCAGCGCGATCGGCGGGGGCTGGGGAGCGCTCACCGTGATTCCGCTCCTCGCGTACATGCGGACGCGTCGCTTCGCGATGTCGCTCGCGGCGGTCCTCGGCGTCACGGCGGTGCTCGTGTTCGTGCTCAAGCGCATGGTGGCGCGGGTACGTCCGTGCGGCTGTCTCGAGGACGTGAAGGCGCTCGTGTTCGCTGCCCCGACGGACTTCTCGTTCCCGAGCGGCCACGCCGCCGGCAGCTTCGCCTTCGCGGTGTTCGTCGCCGTCGTGCTCGCGAGTGCCCTGCCGGAGCACGCGGGAGCTCGCGAGCGGTGGCTTCGTCGGGGCGCAGCCGTGCTGCTCGTGCTCCTCGCCACGGGGGTCGGCCTCTCACGCATCGCGCTCGGCGTGCACTTCCCGGGCGACGTCCTCGCGGGAGCGCTGCTCGGTACGAGCGTGGCCGTGTTCGGTGCGCGGCTTCATCTCGCTCGTCTCGCTCGTTCGGGGAAGCTCGCGCCGTGAACCGGTCACGGAGCGCGGGGTGGGGCGGCGGACGGCACGACGAACTCTGCTGAACCCCAAGCGTTCTGCGGCTGTGCTTGCGTGGGGGCCGTCTTTGGGGTCAGACTACGCCCCGTTGACTCGGCGGAAGCTCTTGAGCGCGCTCCTTGCTGTCGCGACCTTCGCGGTCGTGTGGCTGGTCGTGTCTCCTGCAAGCGCCATGGCGCCGGTCTGTGATCCGCGCGGAGCGGTCGGCTTCGCGCCGCCTCCGCAGATCCAGGATGCCGAGCTCTCACTCGACATCCCGGCGGATTGTTTCGACGTGAACCCTCTGGAGACGAAGAACTGCGTCCCGGGGCACCACGTGCAGATCGAGACGTGGGGGTCACAAGAGCCGATGGCGGCGACGCCGCTGGTCGTGCTCGGGCTGGAATTCGCAGAACGGCTCCCTGTTCGAGAGCACGCGCAGACCAGGCCACCGCCTGGCTTCCGCATGTCTCTCGAACGACCGCCGCGCGTCTGACGCACGCCGTCGACCGCTCGCCGTAGGGCCCCGTGTGACGCATGGGGTCCGCGCAGGCGGGATCGCTTCGTCGATCCCGCCCGGCGTGTTCGCTCTCTTCCCGCGTCTCCCCGCCCTCCCGCTTCTCGTGGGAGCGCCATGGGGGAGCAGGAGGAGCCGAGCTCGAGCCGAGCGGCTCGTCAGCGTGCACTTCGTCTCTCGGGTTTTCGCGCGCGCGCCCTCGTCGGCGACGTGACGTCCCCGTCCAGAGCGACGCGCGCGATCGTTGCAGTATGCATTTATCTGTGGAAGGCAATCATGGCCAAGGACAAAGAGCACAAGAGCCACGCGGCTGACGTGCGGCCGCCCCCTGATTCGGGCGGGATGAGCACGGGCGTGGCGATCATTGGATTCATCCTCTGCTTCCTCGCGGGCGGAGCGGTGATGTGGGGCTACGACAGCCACCGCCTCAAGTCGGGCGGCATCACCGCCGACAGCGGAGGCTCGGGCGCCCGGTGGAACGACAAGGACTCGCCGATCCCGGTGTCGAGCGACGATCCGGTCTGGGGCAACCGCAATGCTCCGGTCACCATCGTCGTCTTCTCCGAGTTCCAGTGCCCGTTCTGCGCGCGCGTCGAGCCGACGCTGGATCAGGTCAAGTCGACCTACGGTCCGGACAAGGTTCGCCTCGTCTGGAAGAGCCAGCCGCTCCCGTTCCACGACAAGGCGAAGCCCGCGTCGGAGGCCGCGCAGGCGGTGTTCGCGCTCAAGGGCAGCGAGGCGTTCTGGAAGTTCCACGACCTCGCCTTCAAGAACCAGAAGGAGCTCGGGCCCGAGTCCTACGAGAAGTGGGCCGTCGCGGCGGGCGTCGACCTCGCGAAGTTCAAGGCTGAGCTCGCGTCGAAGAAGCACGCCAAGAAGGTCGAAGAGGACCAGGCTCTCGCGAACAAGGTCGGCGCCAACGGCACGCCCGCGTTCCGCATCAACGGCGCGGAGCTCTCCGGCGCGCAGCCCTTCGACAAGTTCAAGGAGCTGATCGACAAGGAGCTCCAGAAGGCCAACGCGAAGATCGCCGCGGGTACGCCCAAGGACAAGATCTACGTGGAGATGTCGAAGGAGAACTTCAAGGCAGCTCCGCAGAAGCACGACGACGAGGAAGAGAAGGAAGACGACAAGACCGTCTGGAAGGTGCCGGTCGGCAACTCCCCGCAGCTCGGCAAGAAGGACGCTCCCGTCACGATCGCCGTCTTCTCCGAGTTCCAGTGCCCGTACTGCAAGCGCGTCGGGCCGACGTTCGACAAGGTCCGCGAGACCTACGGTGACAAGGTTCGCATCGTGTGGAAGCACCAGCCGCTTCCCTTCCACCCGCGTGCAGAGCCGGCGAGCGAGTTCGCGCTCGAGGCGCGCGCGCAGAAGGGCGAGAAGGGCTTCTGGGACGCGCACGACAAGCTGTTCGAGATGCAGCCGAAGCTCGAGGACGCAGATCTCGAGAAGGCGGCCGGTGAGCTTGGCCTCGACGTGGCGAAGGTGAAGGCCGCGATCAAGGACAAGAAGTACAAGAAGGAGATCGACGCGGACATGGAGCTCGCCGAGGAGGTCCAGGCCTCCGGCACGCCCCACATGTTCGTCAACGGTCGTCGTCTCGTAGGCGCGCAGCCGTTCGAGAAGTTCCAGAAGATCATCGACGAGGAGCTCAAGAAGTTCGACGACCTCAAGGGCAAGGTCTCGGCCGCCGGCTACTACGATCACCTGATGAAGGACGCCAAGGGCGCGCCCGAGCCGGAGAAGAAGCAGGCTCCCGCGGTCCCGCAGGGCTCCCCGTGGAAGGGCAACGCGAACGCGAAGGTCGTCATCCAGGAGTGGAGCGACTTCCAGTGCCCGTTCTGCAGCCGTGTCGAAGGCACCGTCTCCGAGGTCATGAAGAACTACGGCGAGAAGGTGAAGTTCGTCTGGCGCGACAAGCCCCTCCCGATGCACCCCGACGCACCGCTCGCCTCCGAAGCGGCGCGTGAGGCGCTCAAGCAGAAGGGCCCCGACGGCTTCTGGAAGATGCACGAGAAGATGATGCAGAACCAGCAGAAGCTGAAGCGCGAGGACCTCGACGGCTACGCCAAGGAGCTTGGTCTCGACATGGACAAGTTCAAGGCAGCCCTCGACAACCGCACGCACAAGCCCGCGGTCGACGCGGACGACAAGGCCGGAACGGACATCGGCATCAGCGGTACGCCGGCGTTCCTCGTCAACGGCTACTACATCAGCGGCGCCCAGCCGTACGCGAAGTTCAAGAAGCTGATCGATCGCGCGCTCGCCGAAGCGAAGTGATCTGATCGCATCCCGAACTGAGACGAATGCCCCTCCGCAGTGATGCGGGGGGGCTTTCTCTTTCTGGCTCGAGATTCACCGTCTGGGTCCGAACACGTGTCAGGACGCGACGTGATGTGACCGACGACGAGGCCTGAAGCCTGGCCCTGAAGCCCCTCACAACCCCCTTCGCAGTCGGTTCTTCACCAGGCGCATCGGGCTCGGGTCCGCGGCCGAGATCGCCGGGGCCGTCCCCGAGCTCGAGGTGCTCGACGACGAAGTCGAGCGCGTGACGCTCTTCGGACAGTGGTCGATCGCCTTCTCGAACTCGCGCACGTGGAAGGCGCGCCAGCACGTGGCGTTGTGGACGTCGACGAAGCGGCCGTAGCGCGGGACCCTTCCGTCGTCGAGCAGACGCCGACAGGCGCCGCCGTCGTCGATCTGTCCGAGGAACAGACCCGAGATGCCGCTCACGTCGTCGCCCGCAGCCCGGATCACGCGGACGGCGGCGTCGTCGGCGTCCTCCTCCATGTCGAAGACGCGGAGCTCGTCGATCGGCAGCTTCGGATCCGCTTCGAGCTCTGCGATCCGTGCGTGCGCCGTCTGCACGACCTCGATGAGGCGATCGATCGTGGGGCGGCTCTCGCTCTTCGTGTCGGCATCGAGCTCGATGTCGTTGTCCATGAGCAGCGCGTATGCCGCCTTGTGCTCCTCGGTCGTCGGGTCGAGGAGCTTCGGCAGCTGCGCCTGCGCCTCCGGGCTGGCGGAGCGGTTCCGGACCTTCAGCTCGTAGAGTGATGCACGGACGTTACCGTGGCAACGCCGCAGGGCGCTTGCGATGCTGTCGGAGAAGGTCGCGAGCTGCTGCCGTTGATCCTGCGTCAGCTCGAGGGTGAGATCGTGGACGGTCACGCTCTGTTTGTAGAACTCCTTCGCGCGGTGGAGCCCGTCCTTGGCGACCCGGCAGCTATCACTGTCGGACGGCTGGGGATTGAGCTTGTCGAGGGACTGCAGGAGCGAGTCGTACTCGCTCTCCTCGAAGGCAGAGATTGGCAGCGAGCCGAACTCGGAGGCTCGGCCGACCAGCGCCCCGAGCGTGCGGATCTCGCCGGCGTGACGGCGGACGGCCGGATCGTCGGGCATGGTCGCGCCGAACACGCCGTGCTCGCGCCCCCCCGGGAGGCGATAGAAGGTGCGGATCTCCGCGCGCGTCTCCGGGAGCATGTTGCGGAGGACGAGGTGGGCCAGCTCGTGCGCGACGAGGGCTTCTACCTCCGGGTCTGGCGTGGTCCCGTCGAACACTCCGCGGTGCACCCAGAACAGCCAGGGAGCCTTGTTGTATTGCTTTCGTTCGTCGAAGCCGGCGAACGCATTCACCCCGGTCTCATCGACCACGAGGACGCGGGGAGGCTCATCCAGACCCTCCGTCTCGCGCGGGAACACCTCCTTGAAGCCCTTGAACAGCCGGCCCACGAGCCCGGTGAGCCACGGATCGTTCGAGACCTTCGCGTTGCCGGAGATCGCGTTGGCCCTGAGGAAGTCTTGCGAGTACTGGCCGGCCGCTGCGTCGTCTTCGAACCGCATGAAATAGTCCTGGTTCGAGCGGGTGTGCTTGTAGTCGCGCGTGGCGCAGATGTTCCTCTTCGCGTCGGGCGTGGCTCGATCGCCGCCGGATTCCTCGGGAGCCTCGCCGTTCGTCTCGGTCGCAGCGTCGCGGGCGCCGTCCTTCGGCGTGCCCGATCCCGATGGGCTGCGACCCGAACATGCGGCGAGCAGGAGGCTGATAGGCAAGAGCGCGAAGAGGCTACGGCGGAGCATGCGCGCCGTCGTGCAACGCACGAACCGCTCGTGCAGCGCTGGCGGCGACGCCACATCCGGCGCGCGATCTCGCAGCGTGGAGCCTCAGCGCGCGGTCAGCCGCCGCCGAGCCACTTTGCGCTGGTGCGCTCCTTGTGCGGCGTCTGACTCAGCTCCATCAGAAGCTCCCGGACCGTCTTCAGATCCACCGGCTTCTCGAGGTGCGGCTGGCCGACCGAGTCGAGGAAGTTCTGTGCGTGGCCGCTGAACGCGCCGCCAGTGAGGAAGACGGTTCGCTTGGCGAGCTCGGGATCGTCCTGCTCCAGGAGCTCATGAAGCTCGATTCCCGAGAGCTCCGGCATCATCAGATCGCAGAGCATGGCGTCGAATGTGCCGCCGGCGCGGACCAGGTCGAGCGCTTCACGGCCGTTGCGTGCGGACGAGACTTCGAAGTCGCGCGCGAGGACGCGTGTGAGAGAGCGCAGCACCAGCGGATCGTCGTCGACGACGAGCACGCGGCGCTGAGGCCCCGCGCCCTCCACGATGGCGCCTGCGTTGTCCGTCGTCTCGGCCTCGAGCGTTGGCAGCACCACACGAACTACCGTGCCTCCGCGTTCACCAGGACGCATCGAGATCTCTCCACCGTGCGCTGCGACGGTCGCCTGGCAGATCGAGAGCCCCATGCCCGGCCTGCGTGGCTTGGTCGTGAAGAAGGGATCGAAGACGTGAGCGGCGTTTGCAGGCAAGACTCCGCTGCCCGTGTCCGCCACCTCGAGGATGACGGCAGCGCGGCCCTGCTGGCTGGTGGCGATACGGATCTCGTTCTGCTCGACGTCGCCTTCTGGCATCGCATGAGCGGCGTTGACGAGCAGGTTGAGGATGACCTGCGCGAGCTTCGCCTCGCTGCCGAGGACAGGCACGACGGCCTTGAGGTCCTTGAGGAGCCGCGCGCGATGCCGGATCTCCGCGAAGGCGATGTTGCAGCAGGCCTCGACGACGGCGTTCAGGTCGACACGGCCGCGCCGATCATCGGCGCACGCGAAGACGCGGAGGTCACGAACGATGAACTGGACGCGCTGGGAGGCCGAGAGCGCCTCGTCGAGCATGGACCGGAGATCGACGAGATCGGCCTGCGCCTTCTCGGAGACGAACGGCACGAGGTCGGCGGATACCCGGACGGCCTCCTCCACGTTCGCCAGGACGACGGCGAGCGGGTTGTTGATCTCGTGCGCGAGGCCCGTCGCCAGCGAGCCGACGGCAGTGATCGCCGCGCCCGATGCGAGCTGACCCTCGACGACCTTCTGTCGTGTCAGGTCGCGCACGAAGCAGAAGTGCCCGCGACTGCGCGCACGAGCAACGAACGAGAGCTGGACGGGGACGATGCGTCCGTCCTTCCGGATCATCCGCCCCTCGAGCTCCATTCCGGGCGCGTCGAGGGCCGCGAGGACGCGCGCGCGATCTCCCTCGTGAACGAGGTTGACGAAGGGCGTGGCGCCGATCTCGGCAGGCGCGTAGTTGAGGACCGCCTGGAACGCGGGGTTGACGGCGACGCAGTTCCCTTGCGAGTCGAGCGTCGCGATCGCGTCGACAGCGTTGGCGAGCGCGCTCGTGAGCTCGGTCACCTCCTGGTGGTGCCGCTGCCGCTCGCACGCGAAGGCGATCGTGAGGGGGAGGTTCTGGTACGCGCGCTCGCCCTTCACGACGTACTCTTGCGCCCCGTTCTCTACGGCGCGCAGCCCGAGCTCTTCGCTGTCGTCTCCGGTGAGGACGATCACCGCCGCGCCGTTCGCGCGCGCATGGATCGTGGTGAAGGTCGCGAGGCCGTCGCTGTCGGGCAGGCCGAGATCGACCACGACCGCGTCGTACGTCGCGTCCTGGAGCGCATGCTCCGCGAAGCGCATCGACGTCACTCGCGTGACCTCGAACTGGATGCGCGTGAAGCGCGCAAGGACGCGAGTGATCAGCGTGGCGTCGTCGTCGTTGTCTTCCACGAGCAGCATGCTCGTCCGCATCAGCAACACCCCTCACCCCTCCCAAAGGCCCGCGGCGCAACGCACGGCAGCCGAATCATTCATCCGATGCTACCAGGGCGGTTTGGGGGTCTCTATCTCAATACAAGCCGGACAAACCACGTGCTGCGGCATCGCCGTCGTCGCCGTCGTCGTCGGCCGACGACGACGACGGATGTATTCAGGTGCCGGCCAGAGTGGGGAGAGTGAACGTCACGGTCGTCCCCTCGTCGAGGACGCTGTCGATACGGAGCTCGCCGCCGAGGCGTCCGACCAGCCGCTTGACCTGCGCGACCCCGAGGCCCGTACCCCCCTCGCGGGTCGTGTAGAAAGGCGTTCCTAGCTTCGCGAGGACTTCCGGCGGGATGCCCGGGCCGTTGTCCTTCACGCGGATCGTGATGAACGCGGGATGAACCTCGGCCCTGACGATCACGGCGCCGTTCGCGACGTGGTGCTCCTCGAGCGCCTGCTGCGCGTTACGGACGAGGTTCACCAGGATCTGCATGAGATCGGTCGAGTTTGCGCGAACGCTCGGCAGCTCGGCGGGGCCGTCGTAGGAGAGCTTGCTCCGAGACGTCATGCTCCCGCTGCGGCACATGCCGAGTGCGAGCTTGATGACGCGCATCGGCGCGAGCGCTCCGCTCGCTGGCGGGGCCGTGTCGTGTCGCTGGAACTCGCGCATCTGCTTCATGAGGTCGCTCATGAACGCTGCGCAGGTCGCGAGCGTCGTGGCGAGCTCGGGGAGGTCATCGCCGAGCTGGCCGATGAGCGCGCGCTCGTCCGCCGAGAGCGGCGTCGCGGCGGCCTTCGAGAGCCGCAGCAGCGCGGGGGCTACCTTCGAGAGATCTGCGAGCTGCTCGGCGCTCATCGACACCGCCATCACGGGTTGATTCAGGTCGTGAAGGACGGCTGCCGACACCTGGCCCAGCGTGCGGAGTCGCTCGGTCTGCATCAGCCGCAGCTGGAGCGCGTTGTTCTGCTTCCCGGCGACGTAAGCCTCGAGCGCCCACCGCAGGGTCTCGTCCAGCTCCACGCGGTCCCACGGCTTGATCACGTAGCGGGCGACGAGGCCGTCGTTCACCGCGCTGAGGATCGGCTCGAGGTCGCTGTACGCGGTCACGATCATGCGGACCGTGTCGGGCGACGTCTCCTTGACCTTGCTCAGCAGCTCGTCGCCGCTCATGCCGGTCATTCGTTGGTCGGTGACGACGACGGCGACCTGCTCCTGCGCCATGAAGACGAGCGCATCCTCCGCTGAGCTCACAGCCTTGATCCGGAACGTCTTCCCAAAGGTGATCTCGAACACCGTCCGATTGGCGTGCTCGTCGTCGACGTAGAGGATCAGATGCTCGCGCAGGTCCATGAGAGCGTAGGCTCCCTGATTCTATCGGCTTCCATGATTAGCCGAGGCGAAGATTGTGCGTCAGGAGGTGAGCGGCAGTTCGAGGTGGAACACGCTTCGACCGCCCGCTCGTCGCACGTCGAGCGAGCCACCATGGCGCAAGACGATGTCACGCGCCGTCGAGAGACCGAGCCCAGTTCCGCGTCCAGCCGGCTTCGTCGTGAAGAACGGCTCGAAGATCCGCTCGCGTAGCTCCTCGGGCACGCCCGGTCCGCTGTCGGTGAGCTCGATCACGATCTGCTTTTCGTCGACGCCCGTGGACATCTCGACCCAGCCGCCCTTTCCAGCAGCCTGCGCGCCGTTCTCGAGCAGGTTCGTCAGTACCTGCGCGAGGAGCGGCTCCGCGCAGTGAACCATCCCGCGGTAGTCGAGGCGCTCTCGAAGCTCCACGCCCTGGAGCGCATGTCGCATCGTGCTCTTCACGCGCCGCCACAACGTCTCGACCGGCACCGCGTTGCACTTGAGCTCGGCCCCGCGCCTGAAGCCCAGCAGCTCGCGCGAGAGTGAAGCCACTTGCCGGCTGCAGTGCTCGACGATGTCGAGCAGCTGCGCAGCTGGGGTTTCGGGAGCGATCGCTTCGGGCGGGAGCAGCTCCCGTAGCGGTCCGACCGCGTTGATGATGCCGTTGGCAGGATTGCGGATCTCGTGCGCGAGCCCGGCCGAGAGCGTGCCGAGCGCGGCGAGCTTCTCGGTCTCGAGCAGCTGGAGCGCCAGCGAGCGGAGCGCGAGCTGGGACCGGACGCGCGCGCGCAGCTCGGCGGGCTCGAACGGCTTGTGGATGTAGTCGATGGCGCCGGCGTCGAACCCGGCGAGCTTGTCCGCCGCGCCGCCGAAGGTCGTCAGGACGAGCACGGGCGCGACGCGGTTTGCTTCGAGTGCCCGGAAGCGGCGCGTGAGCTCGATGCCGTCGATGCCGGGCATCGCGACGTCGGTGACGAGCAGGTCGGGAGCGTGCACCTTTGCGAGGTCGAGCGCGGTCAGCCCGTCGGGCGCCGTGAGCACCCGGTAGTCGGCGGCCAGCAGCTTTGCTGTCCGGTCGCGGAGATCGGGATCGTCCTCGGCGAGGAGGATCGTCGCGCGAGGTGTGCCCGTCGGTTCGTAGACGGACGGAAGCTCCGTCTCGGTCGTGGCCGCGCCGTAGTCGGAGGGACGCAGGGCGGGGGTGATCGGACCGTTCGCCACGGCCTCGTCGGCAGCACCCTCAGCGAGCGGCAGCTCGATCCGGAAGATGGCCCCTCCGCCGTCCGCGTTGGTGGCGCTGACCCTGCCGCCATGGGCGGCCGTGAGCTCCCTCACGAGCGAGAGTCCGAGTCCGCTGCCGCTGATCGCGCCTCTGTTCGTCTGTGCTCCACGTTCGAAGCGCCCGAAGAGGCGCTGCTGGAGCTCGGGGCTGATACCGGGCCCGCTGTCTCGGACCTCGATGACGGCATGCGCGTCGCGCGACGAGACGGTAAGGCGGATCGTGCCGTCCTTCGGCGTGAACTTCATTGCGTTCGAGACGAGGTTCGCGACGATGCGCTCGATCGCGTTCGGATCCGCACGTACCACGAGCCGACGCTCGCTCTCGTGCTCGAGCGTGAGGCCCGCGACGCGTGCTGCCGGCTTCCAGGCCTCGGCGATCGCCTCGACCATGGGGCCGAGGTCGCAGAGCGCGGTCCACAGGCGGATCTCGCGCTCGCGCCCTTCGGCGAGGATGAGCAGCTCGTCGACCATTCGGAGGACGCGGCGCGCGCCATGCTCGATGGCGTCGAGCGTGCGTGCCCCGGACGGTCCGAGACCGGCGCTGGCGCGCCCCTCGGCGACGCTGAGAAGGACGAGCGTGAGCGGAGACCGGAGGTCGTGATTGATGTTCGCGAAGATGCGGTCGCGGACCTCCTTTGCTTGCTCGAGATCGAGGACGGTCCCGGCGAGCTCGTCGCGTGCCTGGCTGAGCTCGGCGGTGCGCTCGGCGACGCGGCGTTCGAGGCCGCGGCGGTACTCTTCCACGACGCGGTAGCTGACCGCGTTGTCGATGGCCATCCCGATCGACGGCACGATGAAGTCGAGGAGCGCCTCGCGCTCCGCGATATCGGCTGATGGCTGAGCGAGCACCGTCAGCGTCCCGGCGCGGTGATGCCCGCGTCCTTCGAGCGCGCGGTCGAGTCGAGCAAGTCCGCCACTTCCGCGTTCGAGCGAGCGGACGATCTTCATGCCGTCGACCTCGGTGTCGATCTGGACATGAGCGGCCGCGAACCCGGCCTCGCTCACGAGCGCGTCAGCGATGGAACCGAGCGTGAGGTCGAGGTCGAGGTTCTTCTGGATCAGGGCGTTGACGGTGTGGGCCGTACGGAGCTGAGCAGCCTGCGCCTCGAGGCGCATCCGGGCAACAGCGATCTCTTCGTAGCGAGCTTGCAGGACGGTGTGTGCATCATCGAGCTCGCTTGCCACCGCTGCAGACGAGGTGAGCCATCGGACGACGCGATGCAGGCGACTTACACGGTCGCTGCCTTGTGGGAGCGTGACATCGAAGCGCGCGCCGTCCTCGATCAGGGTGAGCTCCACGGACGCCGGCGGTTTCCCGACCAGCCTCGGCACGGCGCGGAAACCCCCGATGCAGAGAAGGTAGAACTCTCTGCAAGGCGCATAGCCTTTGTCGAGATGCACTTCGAGGGTCAGGCGATCCGGACCCCGATCGTGGAAGGTCGTGCCCATGCACGAGAACACCTGAGCTCCGCCACCTGCCTTCGGGTTCTTGGGATCTGGAGAGGCCAGCCACTGATAGAACCGCTTCGGCGTGAACAGAGCGCCGACGATCAGGCTCGTGTGGCGAAGGAGGGGCGAGTCGATCCACGCCCCGCCCATCTCGATGATCTCCTCCTCCGAGCACAGCGCTCGGAGGTTCTCCATCATCTTCACGAACGCATCCCAGTCGATGCGCTCGTGCTTGTTCTCAAGCTGAGAGAGTGTGTACGGCACTCCGGCTGTCAATGCGCTGGCCGGCAGACCTTTCGCCTTGATGCCGCGGAACGGCATCTCGAGGACACGACAAGAGACCTCTCTCATCTAGAACGCTCCTGGGTGCAGCGAGCTCAGGATCCCCAGCGCAGCGTCATTCCCGACCAGGTCATCCCCGTCCCGCCCTGGAAGCAGGCGACGACATCGCCCGGCTTCAAGTGGCCTTCTTTCTCTGCAACGGCCATCTGGAAGGGAATGTTCACCGAGCTGATCGTTCCAGTGTAGTGGAAGTGGTCCACGGCCCGCGCCTTCGACAGTCCGGTCACCTCCTGCGTGACGGGCAGGAGCCATTTGAATCCTTGGTGCGCGCCGAAAAAGCTCACGTCGTCGGTCGTGAGATTCGCGGCCGCGAGCGCCTCGCCCACGGCCAGCTTGGCACGGTCGGCGATCCGCACGACCATGTCGAGATTCGCCATGCGGTCCTCCGAGTAGATGACGCAACGATCGTCCTGCCACCTTCGACCGGGTACTCCGCAGACGAGCGCACCCCAGAGTTTGCCCGCAGTATGATGTGAGTACGACAGGATGCCGTGACCCTCGGAGACGGGGCCGACGACGATCGCCGATGCCGCATCACCGCCCCAGGCATCGATGAGCTCACCTGATGCCGGGAATCGCGTGAGCGCGGAGGACTGCGTCAGCAGCGCATAGCGGGCCTGCCCGCTCTCGATCATCCCTCGAGCGAGCGTCAGCTGGAGCATGAAGGAGTTGCACGCTGCGTCGACCGCGAGCGTGGTGCAATGCTCATTCAGTTCGAGATTTCCGTGAACGACGGCAGCGGAGGGGACGTTGATGAAGTCGGGACATATCTGATGGCTCAGGACGAGGCCGATATCCTCTTTGCGGATACCGGCGCGCGAGATTGCCTCGCGTGCCGCGATCGTCTCCATGTCGGAGCACGTCATCGCGTCCGGGATGACTCGCCGTTCGCGAGCTCCCTGGAAGGGGTCGCTCGCGAGGGCGGCGAGCGCAGCAAGGGTCCGCCGCGCACCTTCGGAGTCCTCCTTCACGAGCTCCGCGTGCAACTTCTCCGCCCGACGAGCAGCTTTTGCCTTCCACGATTCGATGACGTGGTCAGGCCACCACGCGTTCGTGCGAACCTCCGTTGGAAGGTAGGTACCGATTCCGAGAATCCCAATGGACTTGTTCATCATGACGTTTCTCCTCGCGAGTTGGCCTGGAGCGGAGACAAACCGATCCATCGCCCGTCCGCAGACGCGCGAGCCCCAATCGTCTTGTCGGCCATGCCCTCGTTCGTTGACGAAGCCGTGGCGAGAGGGAGTCAGCTCCTCGCGGCGCCGGCCTTGTTGGCCATTTCCTTCAGGAACTCGAGACGCCCGCTGGCGAGGCGCACCTCGCGGTCGATCCTGATGTCGAGCACGAGCGGCCGGTTCGCCGAGAGCGCCAGCAGATCGAGCTTCAAGATGTCACCGGGCTGCTCGATCACGATCGCCGCAGCGCCCACACCTTCAGCGAGCTGCGCCACGTTCATCGGCGTCGCGAACGACGGTGTACGTCCGTACACCGCGTTGTTGCCGACCTCGACGAGGCCGTAACGCTCGTCGTTCAGGACGGCGAAGATCATCGGGATGCCCTGCTGTGCAGCCGTCGCGACGTCTCCCAGCCCCATCGAGAAGCAGCCGTCTCCGCAGACCGAGACCACTGGCGCGTCCGGGCGGGCCACCTTGACACCGAGCGCAGCGCCGATGCCCGAGCCCATCGAGCCGAGGCCGAACATGATCATGAAGCCGCGGGGCGAGCGGATCTCCAGATGGTGGAGAGCGAAGAACATGTGTGAGCCGATGTCCGAGGTGAACAGCGTGCTCTGCGGCAATGCCTGCTGCAGCTCCCACAGCGCTCGTTGCGGGGAGATGCGCCCTTCGGGGCCGACGAGGACCTCTGTGCCGGTCTGCTGGCGGCGGACGCCGAACTGGCGACGCACGCGCGGTGTCTCCGGGATGCGGCGGATGATCTGCGGGAGCGCACCTTCGACCGTATCGACGATGCCGAGCGTGACCGGGTAGTTCCGTCCGATCCGCTGCGATTCGACGTCGATCTGGATGAAGTGCTCCGTCGCGGCGAGCTTCCTGCTCCAGCTGTCCGTGGCCGTCTCACCGAGCGAGGTGCCGATCGCCATCAGGACGTCGACGCCTTCGCCGAGGTATTCGGAGGCGGACGGGTGACCGCCCCAGCCGAACACGCCGAGGCTGAGCGGGTGGTTCTCGGGGAACACGCCCTTCGCCTTCGGGGTCGTCATCACGGGGACCTGCAGCCGCTCTGCGAGGCGCCTCACCAGCTCGGGGCCCTTGCCCCACCGCGCGCCGGACCCGACGAGCAACAGACCGTGCTTCGCGGTCGCGAGCGCCTCGGCGGTCGCATCGAACGTCTGCGTGGGCGACCGGAACTCGAGCCGCGAGCTCACCTCGACCATCGGCGGACGCGAATGAGCGGTCCCGACGTCCATGGGGAGCGTGACGACGGCAGGGCCGCGCCTGCCGCTCGACGCGGTCGCGATGGCCCGGCGGAGCAGCGCCGGCGCCGTGTTGGGATCGCCCGCCTGAGCGGCGAACTTCGAGATGCTCCGCACCATGTGCACGATATCGAGGCCCTCGCTCGTCCCCTCCTGGACGGCGCCTTGACCGAAGCGCTCGCGCGGGACCTCTCCGGCGATGACGAGGACGGGCAGCCCGTCAGCGTGGGCCGAAGCGAGACCGGTCATCGCGTTGAGGATCCCGGGGCCGGAGGTGACCACCACCACACCGAGCTTGCCGGTGGCCTGCGCGTAGCCGGCTGCAGCGAAGATGGCGCCTGCCTCGTGGCGCGTCGTGATCGTGCGGATCTCGGGGCGATCGAGGAGCGCGTCGTGGATCGGCGCGATCGGTCCTCCGGGGAGCCCGAAGATCACCTCGACGCCGGCCTCGACCAGGATGTCGACGAGGATGTCCGCCGTCCTCGTGGAGGGCAACGCCTGCCGCTTGACGATCATCGAGTGATGCGGCGACGGATCGTTGGCGAGCGCGGACGCGGCCGATGTGCGGTTCGACGCGTCCATTTTTCGTGCTGCGTAGCCCATATTCGGAGACCTCGATCTTGGTTACTGGGCGCGAGCTTCTAGCTCGCTCCCTCTTGCAGGAAACATCAACGAGAGAACGACGCGGACGTCGATCGGCTTCGGGAGGCACTTCACCGCGCCTGCTTCGAGCGCCTTCTGCTCGAGCGCGGAGGTGAACGCGCCGCTGACGACGTAAACGGCGACGTCTTTCGTCGCCGGGTTCTTCTTCAGCCGACGGCACACCTCGAGCCCATCGATGCCGGGCATGTAGACATCGAGCAGCACCGCGTGCGGGTGGAACGAGCCCACGAGCACGAGTGCGTCGATGCCGTTCGACGTCGTCATGACCTCGACCTTGTCGCCGTAGCGCTTGAGTGAGCGCGACAGCGCCTTCAGCTGGTCGACCTCGTCGTCCACGATCAGCAGCCGCTTCTTGGCGGCGTCCTGGAGGTCCGCCGGAATGGGCATGTCGTGATTGACGAGGAACGTGACGAGGTCGGCCGCGCGGATGCGACGGTGGCCGCCCGGGGTACGGAAGGCGATGAGAAGCCCATCGTCCACCCACTTCTTCACGGAGCTGGGGTTCACCTGAAGGAGATCCCCGACCTCGCTCGAAGTCAAAAGTTGGTCGCTGACGATTTTCACGTATTTCTCTCCTTAATCGGGCTCAGCCACTTCGTCAAATTAGAATCGTCGAATTCGTTCTAAGTGATGTTACCGCGCAATTGAGTCCGTGGGCACGGACAGGCGTCCCCTATCCCCAAGTCTAGGGGGAGCCTACAAAAAACGCCGAAAAAGTGGCGCTTGAAGCCTCGCCCGAATCAAATTGTTGACCTGGCCACCACGCCGCTGCCAATGAGCCTCAGGTGCGGGTGCGAAACCGTCGGTCGGTCCGTTCGCTCCCGCGATCTGCCCAGGCCATGCTTTTCCACAGCTTCCGCTTAGAGCCTGGCCCGGGCCGGGGGGACGTGCCCTGGTCAATTGCGTTACCGACGGCGGCTGGTGCCCTGCCGGCGGCCCCGGAAACCAGAGCGGGCAGGGGCCATCGCATGTTCGTGCGATGCCCTAGGAGCCCGCTCTCGGTCAAACGTCACCACGTCTGGGGAGACGGGACGAGGTCCGGCGCCGGGCGGCCGAGCAGGTAGCCTTGAAGGTGGTCGCATCCCAGGTCGATCACTGTGGCGAGCTCCGCCATCGTCTCGATCCCTTCGGCGACGACCTGCATATCGAGCTCCCGGCAGAGGCGGGTCATCGACTCGACGATGTGCCTCTTCACGGGTGAGGCCTCGATGCCGCGAATCAGGGACATGTCGAGCTTCACGACCTCAGGCTCGAGCGTCGCGAAGCTCGTCAGGCCGGCATAACCGGCGCCCAGGTCGTCGATCGCGAGCCGGAAGCCTCGCCGGCGGAGCTCGGTCACCCGGTGCTTGGTGTCCGTGATGTCGTCGAGCGCCGCGCGCTCTGTGATCTCGAGAACGACGCGGTCCGCCATCTTCGTCAGCGGTGCCTGACGGTCGAAGAGGTTCGAGTCGAGCAAGTCCGAGGGGTGGAGGTTGACGAAGAGCGTCATGCCGTCCCCGGGCGGGCGAAAGCTCGTGGCCGCCAGCTCGCGGACGCGCCGGCCGACCTCGTGAACGCGGTCGAGCCGCTCGGACACCTCGAGGAGCGCTCCGGGATGAGGCATGGACGGCTCCTTCGTCCGCATCAGCGCCTCGTAGCCCATCGTCTTCCGTGCGC
>Ga0233377_1000271_pt1 | contig 26713 bp, 23 predicted proteins | sample ElkDunMinimDraft_6_FD_191540 | JGI IMG/M metagenome (GOLD analysis project Ga0233377, IMG submission 191540) | Fecal eukaryotic communites from dung pellets of Tule Elk in California, USA - Elk Dung E36 | ecosystem: Host-associated > Mammals > Digestive system > Large intestine > Fecal | place...
GCCCTGAAGGATATTCCTACTAATATTGAACGCATTGAAACACATTCTGGTGTAGCTTATTTGCAAAAAACGGATATTTTCAAGAAAACTATGTGGTTTTCATATCCGCATGCAGAATCATGGATTCCATTATCAGCTCAACAAGTGAAAGAGTTTGCTGAAATGAACTCTCAAGGAAAGAAACCTCAAGAATTAATCGTTCCAGAGAAAGAAGAGTCTACAAATGCGCCTAATCCAGATTATGAGAACGTTGTTGGCCAAGACAGTTTAACCCGTCTTGACGACCGCAATAAAAAGAAAAAGAAACGTAAGCCAAAGCGTAGTCCGAATAAGCCTGAGAATTCTCAAAGTTCTGATCAGAATACTCAGAGGGCAATACCTGAGAATAAAAACCCGAACAACGGAAATACTCAGCAAAAGCCAACGGAAAACAATGGCAATTCTGAAAATGGGGATGAGTCTAAACAGATTAAAAGAAGACCTCAGAACAGAAATAAAAGAAATAATAATAATAGAAACAAAGACAATAATTCTGAGGGTTAATTATTAATCCAATGCAAAGAAATGTATTCATAGCTATTGTTGTTCTTTTACTGACCTCTTGTCAGGAAGGAGCTTTCTATGAAAAGAATTCTGTTATCCCGGGCCAGCTCTGGGATAACGGATTTAAACCTGAATTCCAAGTTGAGGTTAAAGACAAACAAGATAAATACAGTTTGTTTTTCAATATTAGGCATACTGCATATTATCCTTATTCAGACTTCTCATTCCACGTACAACAAAAAGGTAAAGGCATTCAAGACAGCGTTTATCATTATGAAATAAAATTGGCCGAAGCGGATGGAAGATGGTTAGGGAATTCTGCCGGAAACCTTTATGAACAGACAAAATTAATTTCTGAGAACTTATCATTTCCTGACACAGGAAAATATGTGTTTTCAATCGGACAGTCTATGCGTGATAACCCTATAAGGGGAATCAACGATGTTGGTATCAAGATTATAAAGAAGTAAATATGCAATGGCTTAGATGGTTATTATTTCCTTTTACCATCCTTTATACTCTGATTATTTGGGTGCGAAATAAGCTATATGACCTAAATATCCTTTCTTCAAGAAGATTTTCTGTTAAAACTATTGTAATTGGTAATCTAGCTGTTGGTGGGGCAGGAAAAAGCCCATTAACTCAAAAGCTGATTGAATATTATAAAGACCATTACACGGTGGCAACGCTCAGTAGAGGATACGGCAGAAAAACTAAGGGTTTTCGTTTGGTAGAAAGCCTTGACACGGCAGAAAATGTTGGAGATGAACCTTTGCAATTCAAAAAGAACTTTGTTGATGTAACAGTTGCAGTAGATGAAAATAGGGTCGAGGGAATTGAAATCTTACAGAAGGATCACGACTTGATAATATTGGACGATGCTTTTCAACACCGAAAGGTTCATCCAAAATGTTCGGTACTTTTATTTGAATATCACTCTATACTCAATCCAATTATATTGTTGCCAACGGGAAATTATCGTGATACATTCAATCAGACGAAAAGAGCAGCTGTTATTTTAATTACGAAATGTCCAGATAATATTCCTTTTGAAGATCAAAAGAAAATAGAAAATAAGATACGGCAGCATAATAAAAATGCCAATATCTACTATAGTAAAATTAGTTATAAAGGTTTAATTCCCCTCTCAGAAGGATTGGAAGAACTAAAAGAGTTACCTAAGAAGCTCTTGCTTTTAACCGGGATTGCAAACCCTCAGCCCCTTGTTCAGCATTTAAGCAATAATAATGTTCAAATTGAGCATTTAAAGTTTCAGGATCATCACAACTTTGATGAATTTGATTATAAGGTAATAAAATCCCGCTTTGACAAACTAAATGTTGATGGGATCTGCATAATACTTACAACAGAGAAAGATGCTCAGAGGCTTTCTTTGGAAGAATTGGGGGGTATTCCACTATATTATATTCCTATTGAAATAAATATTCATAAAGAAGATGATTTTTTCAGGACCTTGGAAGAAGTCTTAGACGGAAGAATTATATAAGAACGGGACATCAATTTTCCTTTGTTGTCACATCTGTTGATTTTTTTTCAATTAAACTAAAATAAATAGAATTTAACTAGAATCCTGCTTAATACCTATGTTAAGCCACTATTTGAACAAAAAAAACACCAATAGTTGAATATATTATCCTGTTAAGAAATGTTAAAAAGTAACAAACATGATACAATCACACAATAAAGCATACGATTTAGCTGTTATTTATTGTACAGAAACGGAGTAAATAATAAAAAGTTAAACAAAAAAATTAAAATCATGAAAAAGTTATTTTTAGCAGTGACCGCAGTTTTATTTTCATTAACTCTAACATTTGCACAGGAAGTAAATCCTGAAGAAAAAGCAAAAGCAACTGTTACGGAATGGACCCAACAGTTGAATCTAACAGAAGATCAACAAGCACAAATCTATACTGTAGTATTAGAGCATAAGAAAGCAAAATTGGCATTAAAAGCGGATACAACAGCAGCAGCTGATGCAAAAGCTACTCAAATTGAATCTTTAAATGCAGATTTAGACAAGAAAGTAAGTGATTTATTGACAGATGAACAAAAACCATTGTATGCAAAAATCGTTGAGGCACGTGCAGCTAAAAAAGCTACACTTCCAGAACCGAAAGTACAATAAGCTAACAAATATTCATGTTTCATAAATAAGAAAAGGGATTGCACGTAGTGCGATCCCTTTTTGATTTGAGGATTAAAAAAGCTTGGGAGAATATCCCAAGCTTTTCAATTTCTTTTCCTTTACAATGTTTGTTTGTGTTAAGACGCTTTTAATTTCTTTTGAATGTCTTGCACATACGTTTTAAACTTCTTATCCGTTTCGATAAGGTCTTCAACCGTTTGGCAAGCATAAATTACGGTAGAGTGGTCACGACCGCCAAAGAAATTACCGATAGATTTTAATGAAGATTTGGTATGATTTTTTGCCAAATACATTGAAATCTGTCTCGCTTGTACGATTTCACGTTTACGAACTTTAGATTTAACCATTTCAACTGGTACCTCAAAGTATTCACATACTAATTTTTGGATGTACTCCATTGAGATTTCTTTATGAGTGTTCTTAACAAAGTTTTTCAGCATTGACTTTGCTAAGTTCAGATCAATCTCTCTTTTGTTCAAAGTAGATTGAGCTAATAAAGAAACCATAGCACCTTCTAATTCTCTTACGCTGTTATCAATCTGATTCGCCACATATTCAACAACATTTTCAGGTAATTCAATACCATCAGAATACATCTTTTTCTTAAGGATAGCCATTCTAGTTTCAAGGTCTGGAACTTGAATATCGGCAGATAATCCCCATTTAAAACGGCTCAATAATCTTTCTTCGAGACCAGAAAGATCCTTAGGCGCTTTATCAGATGTTAAGATGATCTGTTTACCTGTTTGATGTAAGTGATTAAAAATGTGGAAGAAAATATCCTGAGTTTTCTCTTTACCTGCGAAATTATGCACATCATCCATAATGATCACATCCATTGCTTGGTAAAAATTAACGAAATCATTGATAGTATTGTTCTTTAATGAGTCAACGAATTGTTGACAGAACTTTTCACAAGAAACATAAATAACCAGTTTATCTGGAAGATTACGTTTGATTTCATTACCTATTGCTTGTACTAAGTGCGTTTTCCCTAAACCCACATCACCATAGACCATTAAGGGGTTGAAAGAAGTTCCTCCGGGTTTATTCGCGACAGCATATCCAGCAGAACGAGCCAAGCGGTTACATTCGCCTTCAATAAAATTGTCGAAAGTATAATTTTGATTTAACTGAGGATCAACTTGCAATTTCTTTAAGCCAGGAATCACAAAAGGATTCTTGATGTTCTTATTCAATGCAACAGGAACAGGAATAGATTGTTTCTTTCCTTCAGCACCATTACCATTCGAAGGAATGTTGGTGGTGTAAGGCGGGTTAGCAGAAGATTTTTCAACAACGATATTGTATTCTAATCGACCTTGTTCACCCAAGAATTTTTTAACAGTTTTTCGGAGAATACCAACATAATGTTCTTCCAGCCACTCATAGAAGAACAAGCTAGGTACCTGAATAGTTAAAACGTTTCCTTCAAGACGTACAGCTTTAACGGGCTCGAACCATGTTTTAAAACTTTGTGTCGGTATGTTATCTTTTATAACCGCAAGACAACTTTCCCAAACACTTGTACACGTTTTTTCCATTCTGAATTTGTTAATAACTTGAAAACCAATAATTGACAAAAATTCTGTTCATAACTTTTGCCTACAACGAATATGACAAAAAAAAATGAGCTAAAAAATTAAAAAAGTAAAAAAAAGACAAGTCATTAATAAACAATACTTTAATTGTAATTTTTAGCCTATTTTAACTAAAATACACGTGTAAAATTATTTTATTAACACCTATAATTTACTTCTGAAATTTAAAGATTTTTTAAAGCAAAAATTAAGCTAGAACTTTTTAATGTGGAAAACTTTTAATAAAAAAAGGAAGCCTGGTAGCTTCCTTATTAGATTCCTGATTGTCTTAGAATTAACCAAAATAGATAGAGCAATTATCCTACCAAAGTTTCAGTTTTTATTCCTTTTGTTAATTTACGAACTTGTTCTTCGATACCTGTAGCATCATATCCACAGATATGCCATAACTCGCCTTGTTCTCCATGCTCCACGATACCATCTGGGATCCCCAATCTTATTATCTTAGCCTCGTAATTATGATCAGACATGAATTCCAATACAGCTGATCCAATACCGCCAGGTAAACAACCGTCTTCTACTGTGATCACTTTATTGTATTTCTTAAACACTTCGTGTAACAATTCTTCATCTAAAGGCTTGGCAAATCTTAAATCATAATGCGCGGGATGTATAGCATCTTCGCGTAATTTAAGAATTGCTTTACTAGCTTCGTTTCCAATATGACCGAAGGTTAGGATAGCAATATCTTCACCATCACATATTTTTCTTCCTTTACCAATCGGAATTTCCTTGAAAGGAAGCTTCCAATCGGGCATTACGCCATTTCCACGAGGATAACGAATAGTAAATGGACCTTTATTCGGTAATTGAGCGGTATACATTAGATTCCTTAATTCCTCTTCGTTCATGGGTGAAGAAACAATCATATTAGGAACACAACGCATAAAAGCAATGTCATAAGCACCATGATGGGTCGGGCCATCAGCACCTACCAGACCCGCTCTATCTAGACAAAACACCACATTAAGCTTTTGTAAAGCAACATCGTGGATTACCTGATCATAAGCCCTTTGCATGAAGGATGAATAGATATTACAGAAAGGGACTAAACCTTGAGCAGCCAATCCCGCACTGAATGTAACCGCATGCTGTTCAGCAATACCTACATCAAATGCTCTATCAGGCATAGCTTTCATCATGATATTCATGGATGAACCACTAGGCATAGCTGGGGTAATACCCATTATTTTATCATTCTGTTCGGCAAGTTCAACCAAAGAATGTCCAAATACATCTTGATATTTGGGCGGTTGAGGTTTTTCTGGAACAGATTTCTTTATTTCTCCTGTAATTTTATCGAAAAGACCTGGAGCGTGCCATTTCGTTTGATCTTTCTCGGCTAAAGCATATCCTTTACCCTTAACAGTAACAACATGCAATAACTTTGGACCATTAATATGTTTCAGATCTTCGATTGTCTTAACCAACTTATTCACATCATGACCATCAACAGGGCCAAAATATCTAAAGTTCAAAGACTCAAACAGATTAGAATTCTTCAATAAGGTTCCTTTAATGCTTTGTTCCAGCTTTTTAGCCCAGCCATAAGCATTTGGTCCTTTTTTGGATATCTTTTCTAATACAGATACTAAATCGTCTCTAAATCTATTGTAGCTTTTTGAGGTAGTAATGCTTGTTAAGTATTCTTTCATTGCACCCACATTAGGGTCAATAGACATACAATTATCATTTAGGATAACCAAAAGATTAGATTTCTCAATTCCGGCATGATTTAAAGCTTCGAAAGCCATTCCACCAGTTAGAGCACCATCACCAATAATTGCGACGTGTTGTCTATCCGTTTCTCCTTTATAGGCTGATGCAACAGCCATTCCTAAAGCTGCTGAAATAGATGTTGACGAGTGACCAACACCAAAGGCATCATATTCACTTTCGCTACGTTTAGGAAAGCCAGAAATTCCACCAATTACACGGTTGGTATGGAAATCAGCTCTTCTTCCGGTTAAGATCTTATGGCCATAGGCTTGATGACCAACATCAAAAATTAGTTGATCATAAGGCGTATTTAAGGCATAATGCAATGCAACAGTTAATTCAACAACACCTAAACTAGCTGCAAAATGTCCGCCATTTACAGACACAATATCGATGATAAATTGTCTTAGCTCCTTACAAACTTCTTCAAGTTCTGATTCCTTCAGATTGCGAAGATCAGATGGAAATTGAATTTTTTGTAATAGCGATCCTGCTTCTACCTGCATAAATGAAAAATTTCAAAATAAGATACAAAGTAACAATTTATTCTTTTAACTATGGAATATATATACAATTTAATCGATAGCATTGTTTTGCTTTATTCGAATCAATTGCATCTTTTTATTACAGCAAATCCTTATTTTTGGGCTTATTCTATGGAAGCTACAAACTACGAAATAAAACTAGCGCAATTCGAAGGCCCTTTCGACTTATTGCTATTCTTTATTGAAAGAGATGAACTCAATATCCACGATATTCCAATATCAAAAATCACGGATGATTTCTTAGCATATATTCAGCATATGCAATCTCTCAATATAGAATTAGCCTCTGAATTTATTTTCGTTGCTTCAACTTTAATGCGTATTAAGGCTAAAATGTTATTGCCACGCCCAGAATTGGATGAGAATGAAAACGAGATTGACCTTAAAAAAGAGTTAGTTCAAAAACTTGTTCTTTACAAACAATTTAAGGAAATATGTGAGGAATTAAAGGAATTAGAAGATAGAAGAGGTAAATATTACGAAAGGGGAAATACTGATTTTGATCTTAAAATAGCAAGGGAAGCCAAAGCTCAGACTATTGATGAGGAATTATCGTCTTTTGATTTATACAAGCTTATGTTAGTTTATGAACGAGTGATGTATAATTACTCAAATAGAGTTCAAGATGTAACCCACACGGTCATAAAGCATCCTTATAGTATAGAACAACAGAAAAAGGCGATTGCAGAATTAATAGAAATCAATAAATCATTGGATTTCTCACAATTGGCAAAAAACTCTGAGAATAAGGTTCAATTTGTTTATAATTTCTTGGCCGTATTGGAGATGTTACAGCAAAAATTGCTTGATATTGAAATTGGTTTAGGTTTCAATAATTTCTGGATTGAGAAAAAAGTCTCTTAGTTTTTATTCAATTTTTCAGCAATAAATTTTTGGACTTCTTCTCTATCTCTTAAATTATCTAAAGATTCGAGAAGATATTTATACTGTTTTTTAGAATCCATACTACGGATAGCTTTTAAGGCTTCTATTCCGGCTTTCATAGCGAAACTGCTTTTATTCGCAAAAGAATCAATAAAAGATTCTAAATCAATATTATCAAGATAATCATCTACAATTCCAAGTTGAATCGCTTTATCCGTATTGAAAGAATTAGGATCTAAACATAGTTGCAATACCTTTTTTTCAGGCATAATTCTTCTAAGTCCAGCCATTACCTGAAAAGGAAATATTCCCAAAGCTATTTCAGGAAGTTTAAAATTGAGCCCTTTATTTGCAAATACATAGGTACATCCCAAAATATAAAGGAATCCTCCAGCAATAACATCAGCCTCAACAATAGCAATGGAAGGTTTATTAAAATTATCAAATACCTCGGCTAAAGAGATGTCCAAATTATCTATTTCTGGGTTAGGAGTATCTAGTTCTTTGTTTTGAAAAGTTTTTAAATCCATACCTGCACAGAATACAGGACCATTTGCTTTTAAAACCAAGACATGAATATCATTATTTTCATTCGCTTGATTTAAAGCATGAGCAACTTCATTTACCGTTGTTGGAGTAAATGCATTACGTTTAGACTCACGATCTAAAGTAAGCGTAAAAACATGATTTTTAATAGCTGTCTGTATGAATTTATAATTCATTTCTAATCATTTTTTGAAATCCCTCCATCAATTCAGAAACACTTTCGAAATTACCTTTATTAAAGCGATCTACAAGAAGTTCAGAAGGAATATTACCCACTAATTCATCTTTAGCAAAAGGACATCCGCCATAGCCTAAAATAGCTCCCTCAAATCTTCTACATCCAGCCGAGTAAGCGGCTTCAATTTTCAATAAAGCACTTTCAATAGGAGAGTGAAAATGAGAACTAAATGGAATATCGTTAAATTCCTTAGTCAATTTATGAAAAAGATTACTAATACTATCAGGAGTTGCTTCTGAAGTAGTATCTGCAATAGAGAAGTTTCTAACACCTAAATCTTTCAAATTAGAAACCCATTCTGAAACCAAATCCATATCCCAATAATCACCATAAGGATTACCAAAAGCCATAGATATATAAATAACAAGCTCCTGATGTCCTTTGCTATTCATTATTTCTAAAATATCTTTTACAGTATCATAAGCTTGGGCAATGCTCGCATTGGTATTATTTTTCTGAAAGGTTTCTGAAATTGAAAAAGGATAACCTAAATAATCAATTTTTTCAATTTCAGCACCTATTTCAGCACCTCTTTTATTAGCAATAATAGCCAATAATTTAACCTTGTCATCTTTATTCAAACCATCCAAAACTGCCAAAGTATCACTTAATTGAGGGACAGCTTTTGGAGAGACAAAACTTCCAAAATCAATACAATCAAATATTTGACTATCAATTAATTGATTAATATATGATATCTTTTTATCGGTAGAAATCTGATATTGAATGCCCTGAATAGCATCTCTAGGGCAATCCACCAAGGTTACATTATTGTTATTTGACATCTTTTTTTATTTCTCTAGCAATCACCATTCTTTGAATAGAACTAGTTCCTTCGCCAATGGTGCATAATTTAGCATCTCTAAAATACTTTTCAGCAGGAAAATCTTTGGTAAAACCATATCCACCCAAAATCTGAACAGCATCATTTGATACTTCTACTGCAGTTTCTGAAGCAAACAGCTTAGCCATTGCACCCTCTTTAGTAACTTTCAAACCATTATCTTTTAAGTCACCTGCCTGACGAATTAATAATTCAGAAGCATTAATCTTGGTGGCCATATCTGCTAAATTAAATCCAACCGCTTGAAAATCAAAAATTTTAGTTTGGAATTGTTCACGTTCATTAGCATATTTAAGTGCACATTCATAGGCACCTCTAGCAATACCTAGGGATAAAGCAGCAATTGAAATTCTTCCTCCATCCAAAAGTTTAAGAGCCTGTACAAATCCATCTCCAATTTCGCCAATTAATTGATCTTTATGAATTCTACAATTGTCAAAAAATAATGAACCTGTTTCGGAAGCACGCATCCCTAATTTATCCATTTTGGCACCAGCAGTAAATCCCTCCATCCCTTTCTCAACAATAAAAGCAGAAATACCTTTTTTATCACCTTTCTCTCCAGTTCTAGCCATAACAACGGCCACATCTCCAGAAATAGCATGAGTAATAAAGGTTTTATCCCCATTTAGTATAAAATAATCAGCATCCTGTACAGCAGTAGTATTCATACCACCAGCATCAGAACCCGATCCAGGTTCGGTTAAACCCCAAGCACCTATCCATTCAGCCTTAGCAAGTTTTGGTAAATATTTTCTTTTTTGTTCTTCGTTTGCAAAGCTTAATATATGATTAGTACATAAAGAGTTATGAGCAGCAACGGATAATCCAATAGACCCACAAACTTTAGATATTTCATCTAGAATTGTGATATACTCTTGGTAATTTAACCCTGATCCACCATACTCTTCAGGCACAAGAATTCCCATGAATCCATGATCACCTAAATTTTTAAATAATTCGATAGGGAAAATCTGAGCCTCATCCCACTTCATTACATGAGGTTTTATATAAGTATTAGCGAAGTTTCGAGCACTTTCCTTAACTAAGGTCATTTGTTCTTTAGAACCTACGTTATGCATAATATTATTTTAATTAAGTTTATATTTGGGTTATAAATATTTTTTACAAATATTATAAAAAACAAATTATATTTTATGATATTTATAAAAATTTAATATATACAACCAATATAAATTACATTATTTCAATAAAGCTATGCGTGGCAAATTAGAAGAACTCCAAAAGAAAAGAGAAAAACTATTGCTTGCTGGAGGATTAGATAAAATCCAAAAACAACATGAAAAAGGCAAATTATCGGCATGGGAAAGGGTATTATACCTATTAGATGAAGGTAGAGATTACACAGAGATTGGAATATTTGCAGCAGATGGACAGTACGAAGAACATGGAGGATGTCCAAATGCGGGGGTAGTTGTAGTTTTAGGTTATGTTAAGGGAAGGTTATGTGTTATTGTATCAAACGATGCGACCGTAAAAGCGGGAGCCTGGTTTCCTATGACTTGTAAGAAAAATCTGAGGGCACAGGAAATAGCAATGGAAAACCATATTCCAATTATATATTTAGTAGACTCAGCGGGAGTTTACTTGCCAATGCAAGCAGAGATTTTTCCGGATAAGGAACATTTTGGAAGAATTTTTAGAAATAATGCAAAGATATCTTCTATGGGGATCCCTCAAATATCAGCTATTATGGGATCATGTGTTGCTGGAGGGGCATATTTACCAATTATGTCTGATTATGCATTGATTGTTGAAGGTACAGGTTCTGTATTTTTGGCGGGCTCTTATTTAGTTCGTTCGTCCATAGGAGAAGTTATAGATAATGAAACTTTAGGTGGTGCAGAAACGCATTGTGAGATTTCTGGTGTAACTGATAATAAATATCCAAATGATGAAAGCTGTCTAGATGCTATTAAAAATATAGTGGACAAATTTGGATCAGAACCTACATATCAATTTTCAAGAATTGAATCCAAGAAACCTGAATATTCCATCGAAAAACTTTATGATTATCTACCAGAAGATAGATTGAAACCCTATAATATGGTTGAAATATTAAAGAGTATAGTTGATGAAAATTCATTAGAAGAGTATAAAAAGGATTATGGGAAGACTTTAATCTGTGCATTAGCAAGAATAGATGGATGGGCAGTTGGTATAGTTGCAAATCAAAGGGAAGTTGTAAAGGCTAAAAAGCCAGGGAATTCTACAGAAATGCAGATGGGAGGGGTTATTTATTCAGATTCTGCAGATAAAGCAGCTCGATTTATAATGAATTGTAATCAGCAAAAAATTCCATTAGTTTTTTTACAGGATATAACAGGATTTATGGTCGGTTCTCGGGCAGAACATGGTGGAATAATAAAAGATGGTGCTAAAATGGTTAATACCATGGCTAATTCAATAGTTCCAAAATTCACCTTTATAGTTGGAAATAGTTATGGAGCCGGTAATTATGCAATGTGCGGAAAGGCTTATGATCCAAGATTGATTTATGCCTGGCCAACGGCTAAGATTGCTGTTATGAGTGGAGCATCAGCTGGAAAAACTCTACTTCAAATTCAAGAAGCGACATTAAAATCTAAAAATGTTTCACTAAGTGAAGATGAAAAAACAAAGATGCTAAAGCAAATTGAGGAACAATATAATACACAATTAAGTCCATATTATGCAGCTTCTAGACTCTGGGTTGATGGAGTAATAGATCCAGCTGAAACGAGAAAAATAATATCAATGGGTATTGAAGCGGCAACACATAATACGGATATTGGAAAATATAATGTTGGAGTAATCCAGACTTAAATAAATTAAAAAAGAGACCTCGATGGGGTCTCTTTTTTTATAGTAATTTTAGACTTTTTACGATTTTCAATAAATCAATTGTGTTTTCACAGCCCGTTTTTTGTAATATATTCTTTCGATGAGTTCTTACGGTATGTATACTGATAAATAAATCTTTAGCAATTTCTTCACTCGTCTTAGCTTGATCTAATAAATTTATTATTTCAAGTTCTCTTTTGGTAAATTTTAAAGTGGATTGTTTATTTATATCTGATTTACTTTCAATATTATAATAAGATGGTTGACCATTTGATCCAATAAAATGTAATTCAGCAGCAGAATTATCTTTAATATTACTAATATCCATGTGCTGAATGATGGTTTTCAGGACAACTTTATCACTTACCTCATATGCAGCTGTTTGTTGAAGAATACGGATATATGTACCATTTGCCTTTCTCAATCTATAATCATGAACAATTTTATAATCTTTTTGATTCTCAATCGCTAATGATAGACAGAAATCTAAAGCAAGATGCTCATGTTTCATGAATATTTCCTTATCGGAAGGATGGATAGAGTCAAAGAATTTATCTAAAGTAAAATCTTTAGGAGCATATCCAAGCACCTTAGAAATATCATCAGAACAGGTAATTATTTGAGGATTTACGCAATCATAAATAAAATAATAAATGCCTAATTTTAAATCTAGATGATCATTAAATTCCTTCTTTTCGACCAAACTAAGCCTTTCAATAAGGTTATCAGCTGTTTTTAAAAATTCATTCCACTCCAAAACTTAATATATTGGTTTTTTATTTACTCTTCTTTTCTAAAAGCATTCCAGCCTTGAGCTTTAAGTTCATGAACGTTTCCAGATTTAGAAATCATCAAGCATCCAGCTTCTGGTTCGGTAATATGACCAATAATACTAATTTCCATGCTGTTTTTCAACTTTTCGAAGTCACTTTGTGGAACAGTAAACAATAATTCATAATCTTCACCACCACTTAAAGCACATACTGTTGGATCTAGACCAAATTCACGAGCTGTTTCATAAGTCATAGGGTCAATTGGAATTTTTTCTTCGTATAATTTACAACCAACCTTAGATTCTCTACAGATATGTAATATTTCAGAGGCTAATCCGTCAGAAATATCAATCATTGCATGAGGTTTAACATCAAGATTAGCTAATAATTCGACAATATCCTTTCTAGATTCAGGTTTCAGCTGACGTTCAATAATATAATCTTTACCTTCCAAATCAGGTTGAATATTAGGATTTTCTAAAAAAATCTGTTTTTCTCTTTCTAATAATTGTAGTCCCACATAAGCACCACCAAGGTCCCCTGAAACACAAATTAAATCTCCTTCTTTTGCCGCAGAGCGATAGGTAATATTATCTGAATCAGCATAGCCAATACTAGTAACTGAAATAACTAGACCTTGTGTAGAAGTACTTGTATCACCGCCAACTAGATCAACATTGTAGTTTTGACAAGCTAACAGAGCGCCTTCATAAATTTCTTCAACAGCTTCTAAGGGAAATTTGGATGATAATCCTATCGAAATAGTAACTTGACTAGCTGTACCATTCATGGCATAAATATCACTCAAATTCACTTGAATAGATTTGTATCCCAAATGTTTAAGCGGTACATATCTTAAATCAAAATGTACATTTTCTAATAATAAATCAGTAGACACTAAAGTTTTTTTATTGGCAAAATCCAATACTGCAGCATCATCACCAATCCCTTTAATTGTACTTTTTTGAGTTAAAACAATAGATTGTGTTAGGTGATTGATTAAACCAAATTCACCGATATCATTTAAGTTTGTTCTTTCGCTATTTTCAAATATACTCATCTTATAATCCTAGTTTTGCAGAAATATCAAGCATACGCTCAATAGGTTTTTGTGCGCGTTTGATGATGTCTTCAGGTAATGTAATTTCTGGTTGTTCGTAATACAAACAGTTATAAAGTTTCTCCAAAGTATTCAATTTCATATGCGGGCAATCATTACAAGCACATAAATTGTTAGGAGGAGCAGGGATAAACGTTTTTGAAGGGCTGGCCTTTTGCATTTGATGTAAAATACCAGATTCAGTTGCGACGATAAATGTATCAGTAGGATCCTCAATTGTATATTTCAACATACCAGATGTAGATCCAATATAATCCGCCTGAGCAAGAATATGTTCTTCACATTCCGGATGAGCAATAAATTTAGCATTAGGGAACTCAGCTCTGAGGGCATCAATTTTTTCTTGAGAGAAAATCTCATGTACCATACAAGCACCATTCCACAGGACTAAATCTCTACCCGTTTTTTTCTTCACATAATCACCCAAGTTACGGTCAGGACCAAAAATTATTTTTTGTTCAGCAGGTAAGCTTTCAACGATTTGTACGGCATTACTCGAAGTACAAACGATATCAGAAAGAGCTTTTAATTCAGCGGTACAGTTAACATAAGTAATTACTAAGTGATCCGGATACTTCTCTTTGAATTTAGCAAAAAGATGAGGCGGACAACTATCTGATAAAGAGCAACCAGCTTTTAAATCAGGTAATAAAACCTTTTTTGATGGGGATAATATCTTAGCTGTTTCAGCCATGAAATGTACACCAGCAAAAACAATAACATCAGCATCTGTTTTAGCAGCTTGCTGAGATAAGCCTAAACTATCCCCAATATAATCTGCAATATCTTGAATTTCAGACTCTTGATAGTAATGAGCTAATATTACAGCGTTTTTTTCCTTCTTAAGTCTTTCGATTTCCTTTACCAAATCTAAGCTTGGATCTATTGCAACATCAATATATCCCTTAGCCACTAAATCTGTTTCAAATGTTGTATTCATTTGGTTTTTCTAAGTTGATTCCTGCCTGTTTGACTTTCTAACATCACAAAAGTAAAGAAAGAAAATGAAACGAAATCCACATTCCTTTTTTTCAATAATTAATAATTCTTTTTTAAAAGAAGAGTCTTGTTGTTTATTAGTATGTGGAAAATGGGGAAAAGTAAGATGATTTTTATTTTTTTTAGTGGATATTATAAACTTATACACAATTTATCCACAGAGATTAAGGGCTTAAGTACTGATTTTCAATCTTCTTATTTTTGAGCATTTATTTTTTCCATATTTTCATGTGAACTTATTATTGTTCGAAAGTTGTTAATATTTACATCATATTCTCTTAATACTTTGGTAATACATGTGTGAAAATTGCTAGTATTGTGGAAATAAAAGAAGTTTTACATTTTAATTAACGAGTTACTTACACGTTTTGCACATATTTTGTTAATTTGTTGGTTCATTAGTAATTAAGAGAAGCATCAATAATTTGTATTCAATGCTAGATAGAAAAGTTGATTTTTTGATCATAGGTTCGGGTATTGCCGGATTGAGTTTTGCACTAAAAGCTGCTAAACTAGGAAAAGTGCTTATAGTGACGAAAGCCAATGAGGATGAGTCAAATACGAAATATGCTCAAGGTGGAGTAGCTGTAGTAACGGATGAAGACGATAGTTTTGATAAACATATTGAAGACACTTTAATAGCAGGTGATGGATTATGTGATGCACAAGTTGTGGAAAACGTTGTTAAAGAAGGTCCAGAACGAATAGCAGAACTAATATCTTATGGAACTACTTTCGATAGAGAAGATTCAGGAGAATATGATCTAGCACGTGAAGGCGGTCATTCTGAACATAGAATCCTTCATTATAAGGATATTACAGGATATGAGATAGAAAGAGCCTTATTGGAAAAAGTGCATGCTGAACCCAATATAGAGATATTAACACATTATTTTGCTGTTGATTTGATTACTCAACATCATTTAGGTGCACATGTGGATAAACGTACTCAAGATATTAATTGTTATGGTATTTATGCATTTAATACAGAGACAGGGCATGTTGAAAAGATACTTTCAAAAATTACATTGATGGCTACCGGTGGAGCCGGACATATTTATTCTACCACTACTAATCCAACTATTGCTACTGGAGATGGTATTGCAATGGTATACAGAGCTAAAGGAAAAGTTAGAAATATGGAGTTTATTCAATTCCATCCTACAGCCTTATATAATCCAAAAGAATATCCTGCATTTTTAATTTCAGAAGCAGTGAGAGGTTTTGGTGGTATTCTTAAAAGGGCTACTGGTGAGTCTTTTATGGAAGAATATGATGAAAGAGGATCATTAGCACCAAGAGATATTGTAGCACGTGCTATTGATGCAGAAATGAAGAAATCAGGTTTAGACTTTGTTTATTTAGATATTAGACATCGATCAAAATCAGATATTCTTTCTCATTTTCCTAATATATATGAGAAGTGTTTATCTATTGGATTAGATATGACCAAAGATTTGATACCAGTTACACCAGCAGCTCATTATTTATGTGGAGGTATTATGGTAGATGAATTTGGATCTACATCTATAAAGAACCTATATGCATGTGGAGAATGTTCTTCAACTGGTTTGCATGGTGCGAATAGGTTAGCTTCCAATTCTTTATTGGAGGCTGCAGTCTATGCACATCGTATTTTTGCGGATGCTAGTAAGCATATACAAGAACTTGATTATCAAGATAATGTACCTTCTTGGGATGAATCTAATACTCAATTGTTAAATGAAGATATCTTAGTGACTCATAATCTTCGTGAAACACAGAAATTGATGAGTGACTATGTTGGTATTGTCAGATCAGATTTCAGGTTAGAAAGAGCAATGAGGAGATTAGGTTTGCTTCATGAAGAAACTGAATCATTTTATAAAAACACAAAACTTTCCGTAAAATTGTGTGAATTAAGGAATGTTATCCAGGTGGCCTATTTAGTTGTTAAATCTGCTATGCATAGAAAAGAGAGTAGGGGATTACATTATACCACAGATTATCCTAAGCATGCTGATGTATTAGAAGATACAATACTTTAATTTTGATTATTTTAAGCTTATTATGGCAACGATATTAGCAGTAAAGGATAAATTACCAGAGATAGGTGAAGATAGTTTTATAGCTCCAAATTGTACAATTGTAGGTGATGTGAGTATTGGTTCACATTGTTCAGTTTGGTTTAATGCGGTTATACGAGGAGATGTTAACTATATTAAGATAGGCGATTATTCTAATATTCAAGATAATGTTACTATGCATGGAACCTATGAAAAGAATGGGACAGATGTTGGTAACTATGTTAATATCGGGCATAATGCTATTGTACATGGTTGTATAATAGATGATTATGTGTTGATAGGAATGGGAGCTATTGTTATGGATAAAGCCCATATAGAATCAAATGTTATTATTGCGGCAGGAGCTGTAGTTTTAGAAAATACAATTTGTGAATCCGGTTATTTATATGCTGGAGTTCCTGCAAAAAAAATTAAGCCGCTCACAGAGGAACAGCTTAATTTATTAAAAAAGTTACCGCACAATTATGTGCTTTATTCTTCTTGGTTTACGGAGTAAATTAGATTATTTGAATGTAACGTCAATTGTTTCATTCTGTTCCCAATTTGCTCGAATTGTAAATGTTCTATCTAGGTACCAGATTCGTTCTGCCTGTCTTTTTAGGTAAACATCGCCTGAATCCCATTTACCATTTTTATTACTATCCTCGATTAATCTTATACTATATTTTCCTCCTGTGAATTTAATATATTTCAAGATATGATCAGATGGTAATAAGCGTTTATCGAATAGTTTTTCCTTAGAATCATCAATTAATTCAACAATGTAATTTTGAGCGGTATCTAATCCAGTAAATGTTAGATTGATATCGCCGTAATTTTCTGTTTCATTTAATGTGAATTGAGATTTGAATTCTTTATTCGTTTCATCAAAAGGTCCTTTTATTGCGCCCTCTTGAACAACTAATTCATAATTTTTATTCGGTTTCCAATTGAATCTGATATGGTACATTTCTTTATTTAAAGAATCCTGTTGTAATTGGAAATTTCTTCTTGATACGGAATCTTCCGTAATAAGGATTTTATTCTTATCAATGGAAGCAATCGGGTATTCAGAAGTTAATTCAATATGTTTAATCTTATCTACTTTATTACTGATATTTAATTTAGGGACAATCGCTTTTTCAACTTTGACATTTCTCGCTTTTCTAATGTTGACAGTATCTATTGGTTTATTATTTTCCTGGATTTCAATTTTAAGGGAATCAAATTCAAGGTTTTCTAAATATATCTTAGCAGTATCTAAAGTAGGTTTATATTTTATTAATTTGTTGTTATCTAGGTTATTAGGTGAAATTATCCTTAAATCAGGAGCATCTAATGGTCTATTAAAAGTTAGGAGAATAGCTCCATCATTATCAATCTTTTTTTCTAAGTTTCTAAATATTTTTGGAACACCTTTGGTATACTCCAATTCAATTCCTGAAACATTTTGATTTAAGATTATACTATCCTTTAAAAAACCTATCCATTCATCATTTCCATTATAAATCTTATCACTGTTCATATCCTTTAAAGCATAAACACGATATGTATCTTCCCTTAAATTATTGAAACTAAAATTACCGGTTGAGTCTATGGTAGAATAGTATGAAGCTTTCTTTTTACCAAAAATAGTATCTCGGCTAGTTGGGATAAGAATTGCTATTACTTCTTTATCTTTTTCAAGGCTAAAATCTTTTGTATAACCATTTTTCACTTTTCCTGATATACTAAGAGAATCTAGTTCGTCACCCGTTGCAAAAACATAATTATAATTTATGAAAGGATTTCCTTCATTAAAATCTACAAGACCTTTTCCGAAGTTAATGGTATAGGTTGTGTTTTGTTCAAGCGAATCTGGAAGTTCGATGATGAATCTCTTTTTTCTTACTTTATAGATTGGTTGAGTTTCTACATCAGGAGAAATATTAAATTCTTTACCAGGGTTAACCGTTTTTATGAATTCATCAAAAGTCATCTCAATAACTTTCTCTTTAAAATTTTTCGATAGGTTAGGAGGGGTGACTGATAAAAGTTTTGGAGCTATCGAATCTTTTGGTCCACCAGTTGGCTTTTGCATGTTGGCACATTGGATGAAACTCAATGAAATCATTATTGCAAGACCTAAAAAGATTAGATTAGGAAATAAAGCAGTTTTAAGGCGATTTAACGAATTATTATCTTTTTTGGATAGCTGAGTCATAAAATTTTAAATAGTGTCTTAAATCGTTTTATTTTAGCTTATTACTTTTTATATATAAAATACTGAAAATCAATTATTTAGCTCATATGAACCATTAATACACTGATATCAGCTGGAGAAACTCCAGAAATTCTAGAAGCCTGACCTAAAGTTCTAGGTTTGACTTTTAGAAGTTTTTGACGAGCTTCTATTGAGAGTGAAGTTAATGAATTATAGTCAAATTCAGGATTGATTTCTTTATCTTCCATTTTCTTCATTTTATTGACGATCTCCATTTCCTTCTCAAAGTAGCTATCATATTTAACTTTGATGCCAGCCTGTTCTATAGTATCCTCATCAAAATTTGATATGAATTCAGCGAAGTTTTTATCCGCTTTAACGATGTCTTCTATCTCAATTTGAGGGCGACTTAATATTCCATACAATCTAGTTTTTTGTGAAATTGGACTAGAGTCTTTTTCTGCCAGGATTGGATTCATCTCCTCAGCAGTTATAGAATTATTTTTAAGGAAGTCTACGATATTATCTGAATTACGAATTTTATCATTTACTTTTTCAAGACGTTCATCAGAGACTAATCCTAATTTATGCGCCATTGGTGTTAGTCTGATATCCGCATTATCTTGTCTTAATAATAATCTATGTTCAGCCCGAGAGGTGAACATTCTATAAGGTTCATCGGTACCTTTAGTAACAAGGTCATCAATTAAAACACCGATATAAGATTCGGATCTTTTTAAGATTAGTTCATGTTGATCATTTATTCTTTGATGCGCATTAATACCAGCTACGAAACCTTGAGCTGCGGCCTCTTCATAACCAGTGGTACCATTAATTTGACCTGCGAAAAATAGATGCTTTACAGCAAGAGTTTCAAGTGTAAGATCTAATTGCATAGGAGGGAAGTAATCGTATTCGATAGCGTATCCCGGTCTATACATTTTAGCATTTTCAAATCCAGGTATTAGTTGAAGAGCTTTTAATTGTACATCTTCAGGAAGTGAAGTTGAAAAACCATTTACATAAATTTCGACGGTTTTGAATCCTTCAGGTTCTACGAATATTTGATGTCTATCACGTTCAGCAAATCGGTTGATTTTGTCTTCGATTGAAGGACAATATCTAGGGCCTAAACCTTTTATTCTTCCGGTAAACATTGGAGATTTTTCGAAACCAGTTTTCAGGATTTCATGAACGGCGGAGTTGGTATAAGTAATCCAACAGCATCTTTGTTCTTGAGGGATTTCAACATCAGTATAAGAAAATCTTCCACGTGAATCATCTCCCCATTGTTCTTCCATAAGAGAATAATTTAGACTTCTTCCATCCACACGTGGGGGAGTACCAGTCTTCATTCTTCCGGATTCGAAACCTAGAGAAACCAATTGTTCAGTAAGACCAGTTGCAGCTTTTTCTCCGGTTCTTCCGCCACCAAATTTTTTCTCACCGACGTGTATGACACCGTTTAAGAAAGTACCATTAGTTAGAACTACAGAGTCAGATTCTATACGGATTCCCATTGAAGTGATTACTCCTTTTGCTCTTCCATTTTCAACGATAACCTCTTTCACTGTATCTTGCCACATATCCAAGTTAGGTATAGACTCCAGAGTTAATCTCCATTCCTCAGCGAATCTCATTCTATCGTTTTGAGTTCTTGGGCTCCACATTGCAGGACCTTTAGATTTGTTCAGCATTCGAAACTGTATAGTAGATTTATCAGCAATGATTCCGGTGTATCCACCCATCGCATCAATTTCCCTAACGATCTGTCCTTTTGCAACACCACCAATTGCGGGGTTGCAACTCATTTGGGCAATGACACCCATGTTCATCGTTATTAGTAAAACGGACGAACCTAAATTAGCAGCTGCCGCTGCCGCCTCACATCCGGCATGGCCGGCTCCAACTACAATGACATTATATTTATTAAACATATATCTTATTCTAGTTCCACGTGAAACTCTTCTCTGCTTCCAGTTTTAGTTTCACGTGAAACGCTACATTAACTCTGCTAGTTCCATCCATCTCCCGGTCTTCTCTTCGAGAGTGGTTTTTATGTTTTCGATCTTCTCAGAGATTTCTTGAAGCTCTACGTGATCGGCGGTTTTTGTAAGGTCTTCTGTCAACGAATTGACTTTGTCTTCTAGCTTTGAAATTTCTTCTTCTAGGCTTTCAAATTCTTTCTGTTCCTTGAAACCGATTTTTTGTTTTTTCTCTTGAACTTTTGTTTTTTCGTTTTTCTTTTCTGGTTTTTTATTCAGTGCTTCTTGTTCTAATTTGTAATCTGCATAGTTACCATTATAGATAACAATGTCACCATTTCCTGGGAAGATAAAAAGCTGTTCAGTCAGTTTATCAATTAGGTAACGGTCGTGTGAAACTAATACTAAAACACCTGGATAATTTTCCAAGAATTCTTCAAGAACATTTAAGGTGTCTATATCCAAATCGTTCGATGGCTCATCTAAAATTAAGAAATTTGGATTCGCCATTAAGACTCTCATCAATTGAAGTCTCTTCTTTTCACCACCACTTAACTTGGTTACAAAACCAAATTGTTTCTCAGGAGGGAAGAGGAATTTTGTCAATAATTGTGAAGCTGTGATAACTTCACCATTTTTCATTTCAATATAATCTGCAACATTCTTTACAATGTCTAAGACTCTTTCGTTTGTTGAAAAGCTTAAACCTTCTTGTTTGTAGTAACCATATTTAGTGGTCTCACCAATAGAGATTGTTCCTGTTGTGGGAAGAATGCTTCCGGTTATTAGATTTAAGAAAGTGGTCTTTCCACTACCATTTTTTCCAGCCAAACCAATACGATCTGCTTTCTTAAATGTGTAACTAAAAGGGGAGAGAATGTTCTTGTTCGGAACAGAGAAAGTTGCTTCTTCAATTTCAAGGATTTTGTTTCCTTGTCTTGAAACTTGCATGCTCAATTCTACTAGCTCTTTCTTTCTCGGTCCCTTTGATTTTTCTTCAAGATCATAGAATGATTCAATTCTTGCTTTAGCTTTTGTTCCCCTTGCTTGAGGTTGTCTGCGCATCCAGTCAAGTTCTTTTCTCCAAAGATTTCTTGCCTTGTCTGCTGCTAGAATTTCATTCGATTCTCGTTCTGCTTTTTTCTCTAAAAAGTAAGCGTAGTTTCCTTTGTATATATAAACCTGTCCCTTATCAAGTTCTCTGATTTCGGTACAGATATTATCTAAAAAGTACCTATCGTGAGAGACTAAAAGAACAGTCTTATTACCGGTGGTCAATAACTTTTCTAACCATTCAATAGTTTCAATATCCAAATGATTGGTAGGTTCATCTAATATGTAAATATCAGGTTCATCGATCAAAAGTTTAGCAAGTGCTAAACGTTTTTTCTGACCCCCACTTAATGAATCTATTTTCTGTTCGAAATTGGTTATTTGAAACCTGCTTAGGATTGTTTTAATATTATTTTCATATTCCCAAGCATTCAATGCCGTTAATTTTTCAGTAACATCTAAGAATTTTTTAGATGTAAAATCCTCATTATCAATTAATTCCTCGTATTCTTTGATTAATTGTTGTTGTTCGTTATCTGCACTGAAAATAAAATCATTGATCGTTTTGAGACCAGAGAAATCGGGGTCTTGATGAAGGTATCCAATTCGTAAACCCTTTTCTTTCACAACTTTACCTTTGCTGGGAATTACGATTTCTGATAAAATTTTCAATAGGGTAGACTTACCTGTTCCATTAATACCTACCAATGCTACGCGATCTCCTTTTTGTAAGGCAAAATGAAGATCTGTAAACAGCCATTTGTCGTTGTAAGAATGGCTAACTTGTTCTGTGCTTAAAATACTCACTTGATGTGTTGACGTAAAAATCCAAGCACAAAATTATTAAATATTTGTTAGGAATAAATTAATAATGAAAAGTATACAGAAAGTTGACGGAAAGAAGAGCGATTAGTTCAATCGATAGTTAGCAACTAAATTGAACCTCGGGATGTGAACATGAAAGATTGAGTTGTCCATTTCTCTAATCATTTCGTAATAACCTTCCATAAAACCCATGTCACTTTTTAGATTACAACCAGATACATATTGATGCATAGCACCAGGTTCGAGGACGGGCTGTTCTCCAACTACACCATCTCCATCAACCTGCTTGTTAAGGCCAATAGAGTCATAAATATTCCAATGACGACGCACCAATTGCACCGTATACTCACTCAAATTCTCAATAGTAATCCTATAAGCGAACATGAAATGCTCGTTTTCTGGATTAGAGTATTCAGATTGGTAAGTAGATTCTACTGAAATTTTTACACCTGATGTTGTTTGTGTTGTCATAGTCAACCAAATATATATAATCTCTTTATTTAGACAAAAATATCGTTATTATGCTTTATCTAATTTACATTTATTAGACAATAAAATAATATAACTGTTTGAAATAAAGTAACAAACAAAAAATTAAAGCAACAAATTCTTCGAATAAATTTTATGCAATGTAAAAGTTAAGCCATTCAAAGGCTTTCATTTTTATTAATTTGATGAGCAAATGATTAGGTTTGTACTATGGTAAAAGGCAATTTATATTTACTTCCTGTTCCGCTGGCAGAACAAGCTGAAAAGGCATCATATACGATTCTCCATCAAGATATTATCAATACAATTAAAGAATATATTGTTGAGAATGAAAAGACTGCGCGTAAATTTTTGAAAGAAGCAGGTTTGAAAACTCCTCAAAGTGAATTGATTATCCATGATTATGGAAAACATAGTAGAGAGAAGATAAATTATTCGGAGGTTTTTAAGGCAATTAATGAAGGTCGGGATATTGGTTTAATGTCTGAAGCGGGTTGCCCAGGTGTTGCTGATCCGGGAGCAGATGTTGTTTATGAGGCTCATAAAAGAGGGATTAAAGTTATTCCGCTAGTAGGCCCAAGTTCAATATTATTAGGTTTAATGGCATCAGGCTTTAATGGACAAAATTTTAGCTTTAAAGGTTATCTTCCAATAGATAAGGTTGACAGATCAAAAGCTATTAAAGATTTGGAATTTCAGAGCCATAGGGAGAAAAGTACACAGATTTTTATAGAGACACCATTTAGAAATAATCAGATGCTTTCAGAACTATTAAAAAACTGTAAGCCTCAGACAAAGTTATGCATAGCCTGCAATGTTACGGGTCAGGATGAGTTTATCAGGATGCAATCAATAAGCAATTGGAAGGATAGTTCCGTAGATTTACACAAGAAGCCCTGTATATTTTTACTTTTTGCGCCATAAAATCGTACTTTTATAGAAGATGAAAGCTAATATCTTAAACAACGAAAAATAAATGAACGACGTACTTTCTCCAGAACTGACCGCAGAAATTGAAAGAATCAGTATTTTTTTCGTAGTTGTAATTTTAATAATATGGGTCCTATTTGCAAATACTGTTAGAAACACTTTGAAATTGATTGCAAAAGAGAACCAATGTATATTACCAAATCAAGCTTGGTTTTTAGCTGTTCCCTTCTTTAATATTTATTGGAATTTTGAGGTCGCTAGAAGGCTTTCTTATTCACTAAACAATGAATTTTACGACAGAAAAATAGCTGTTGAGGAGAATCCGACGCTTGGAGCAGGAATGACCTATGCCTGGTCTTTTTTAATCTATAACTTTCCTTTTCCTTTGTTTTGGCGAATCTTGGGAATGATAGTGAGCTTTGTTTATTTCATAACTTATTGGTTTAAAATTAATCAATATAGAGTTTTGTTAGTAGAACATAATAAATGGAAGGAATCAGAGGAGGGTAAAGTAATAAAAGATGAGAATTAGAGAGATTATAGAATATTTGGAGGAAATAGCTCCATTAAATTATCAAGAAAGCTACGATAATTCGGGATTGATCGTTGGAGATCCGAATCAAGAGGTTTACAAAGCTTTGATTTCATTAGACTGTACAGAAGAAGTATTAGATGATGCAATTTCAAAAGGTTGTAATTTGATTATTTCTCATCATCCCATTGTGTTTTCCGGATTGAAGAAGTTCACGGGCGAAAATTATGTTGAACGTGTGGTTATAAAAGCTATTAAAAACAATATTGCTTTATATGCTATTCATACGAATCTAGATAATATATTGGGCGGAGTAAGTTCAAAGATGGCGGATATGCTGAACCTAGACAGCCAAGCAGTTTTAAGGCCCAAAACAGGGCTTTTGAAGAAACTAGTAGTATATGTGCCAAGAACTCATGTTGAGGAGGTTAGACAGGCTATATTTGATGCTGGAGCGGGAGCAATTGGAGACTATGATCAATGCAGTTATAATACAGCAGGCTACGGAACATTTAGACCTTTGGATGGAGCTAATCCAGCGATAGGAAAAGTCGGTGAGCAGGAAAGGGTAGAAGAAACTAAAATTGAGGTAATCTTTCCAGCACAATCAGAAAGAAAGATTTTGGTTTCCATGTTATCAGCACACCCATATGAAGAAGTGGCATACCATATTGTAGGGATAGAGAATCCAAATTCATATGTGGGATCAGGAGTTATCGGAAATTTAGATAATCCGATGGAAGAGCAGGAGTTTTTAGCTTATTTAAAAGATAAGATGAAGCTAAGTGTGATTCGACATACAAAGACATTGGGTAGAAAAATCAGTAGAGTTGCTGTTTGCGGTGGAGCCGGAGGATTTTTATTAGCTGATGCTAAGCGCTCGGGAGCAGATATTTTTATAACGGCAGATTATAAGTATCATGAGTTTTTTGATGCTGAGGGCGATATTATTATTGCAGATATAGGACATTTTGAGAGTGAACAATTTACACAAGAATTATTGTTGGATATAATTCAGAAAAAATTCGTTGATTTTGAAATCCAACTAACAGAAATTAATACAAACCCAATTCAATACTATTATTAACGATAGTATTTAAAACGGAACTCTAAAGCTTACCTCATCGTTAAGCATAATTTCTAAGAGATGAATATTATTTATGATATAAAAAAACCAGTCAGATAATTATCTGACTGGCATAATCAACCAATTAAACACCTACTTAGATACATTTACGATGTACCAAACGCTTAACTCTCCTGAATTTATTGTAACTGTATCTTTTCCTTCTTCGAGCCCAGTAACTAATCCAGAGCTACTGTAAGTTGCTATTTCGGGATGTTTACTAGTATAGGTAGCAGAAGAAGATACTGTCCTATTTCCTGGGTTTAGAGCAAGGTTCAATTGAACGGGCTGCCCAATTTTAACAGGAATCTGCATGTTGCCTCCTGAAAGTACAGCCTCACGGACTGTTAAATTATCTTTTATTGGACCTGTGTCTTTTTTACATGACTGAATGAAGATCGCTCCAGCAAAAAGAATAAGGCATATTTTGAATATATTTTTCATGATTTTTTTCAAAAGTTTACAATTAATTCGCTCCTAACCAACCCGGATTTTGTGTCAATTGAGTTCCAGGTAAACTCAGGTCATATAAAGGAAGAGGCCAATAATAACGGTAATCCTCCCATAAAGCAGTACCATTGCTAATATTTGGGCTTCTTGGATAAGCAATAATAAATCCTTCATTATCGACAAAAACATCTTTGTTTAGTTCTTCTTTCAAAGCGATGATAGGTTTGTTTAAATTAGAACCATTATAT
>Ga0233377_1000272_pt1 | contig 26708 bp, 29 predicted proteins | sample ElkDunMinimDraft_6_FD_191540 | JGI IMG/M metagenome (GOLD analysis project Ga0233377, IMG submission 191540) | Fecal eukaryotic communites from dung pellets of Tule Elk in California, USA - Elk Dung E36 | ecosystem: Host-associated > Mammals > Digestive system > Large intestine > Fecal | place...
CGGCGGATTGAGCGGCCCACCTTCGGTGCGCCCGGCTGCGGAACCCATCTTCACTGCGTTCCGGCATGATGGCGGACCCGGCACCGGGTCCCCGCATGACCGAACTGCCCGAGATTCCATCGAGCTTCAGCCAGGCCATCGCCACGCGCGATCTCGACGTCGTGCGGGACGGCCGGACCTCCGGACTGCGGATCGAGATCGGCCAGCCTGTGCAGGATGTCGCCACCGTGACCGGCATGGACTGGCGCTGCCCGCTGCGCCTGCAGGAGGACGGCGGCGAGGTCCGCCTCCGCAGCGCCTGCGGCATCGACGCCTACCAGGCCCTGCGCCTGGCCTTCGACCTGGTCGCGCAGGAACTGGGGGAGATCACCGCCACCGGCGCGCGCCTGCGCTTTCTGGACTGTCCCTACGACGTGGCGAGCGGGCTGCCCGATCCCGGCATGCCACCGCCGGGCTGAGTCGCGCGGCGCGGCGCCTACAGCGCGGCGACCCGGAACTTCCGCCCCTTGATCCTGCCCTCGCGCAGCGCCGCCAGCGCGCGCGCCGCCTGGCGGCGGTTGATGGCCACGTAGCTGCGCGTGGCGAATACGTCGATCCTGCCGATCGCATCCTTGTGCAGCCCGGCCTCGCCGGTGAGCGCGCCGACGATGTCGCCCGGACGCAGCTTGTCGCTGCGCCCGGCGTCGATGCGCAGCGTGGCCATGGTCGCGGCGGGTACGTTGTCGACGCGCCCCGCCAGCGGACGCACCGGTTCCCAGCGCAGGGGCCGTCCCTGGCGTTCCTCGATGGCGCGCGCGCGCTGAAGCTCGCGCGGCGTGCACAGGCTCAGCGCCAGCCCCGAGCGTCCGGCCCGGCCGGTCCGGCCGATGCGGTGCAGGTAGGTGTCGGCGTCGGTCGGCAGTTCGTAGTTCACCACCGCGCCGAGGTCTTCCACGTCCAGTCCGCGCGCGGCCACGTCGCTGGCCACCAGCACGCTGCAGCTGCGGTTGGCGAACTGCACCAGCACCTCGTCGCGGTCGCGCTGCTCCATGTCGCCGTGCAGGGCGAGGGCGGAGAAACCGTAATGGGTCAGCGAGCCGACCACTTCGCTGGTGTCGGCGCGCGTGTTGCAGAACACCACCGCCGAGTCGGGCTGGTAGCGCAGCAGCAGGGCCGCAAGCGCCGGCGCGCGCCGCGGCGCCTCCACCTCGAAGAACAGCTGTTCGATCGTCGCCGGCTGCGCGCCGCCGTCGATGCTCACTTCCTCAGGATCGCGCAGCATCCCGCCAGCCAGGTCGCGGATCGCCTCGGGGAAGGTCGCCGAGAAGAGCAGGCCCTGGCGCTCCTTCGGCAGGCGCTTGACGATGTCGCGGATCGCCTCCTCGAAGCCCATGTCGAGCATGCGGTCGGCTTCGTCCAGCACCAGGGTGCGCACCGCGCCCAGGTGCAGCGCGCGCTTTTTCACCAGTTCCTGGATGCGGCCGGGGGTGCCGACCACCACGTGCGGCTCGTGGCTGAGCGATGCCAGCTGCGGCCCCAGCGGGATGCCGCCACACAGGATCGACAGCTTGAGGTTGGGGATGCCCAGCGCCAGCTTGCGCAGCTGCTTGCCGACCTGGTCGGCCAGTTCGCGGGTGGGGCACAGCACCAGCGCCTGGGTCTGGATGCGGGCAGGGTCGATCCCGGAGAGCAGGCCCAGGCCGAAGGCCGCGGTCTTGCCGCTGCCGGTGGGGGCCTGCGCGATCACGTCGCGGCCGGCCAGGATGGCCGGCAGCGCCTGCGCCTGCACGGGCGTCATCGCCTGGTAGCCGAGCGCATCGACCCCCTGCAGCAGGTGGGCGGGCAGGGCGAGGGTGCTGAAAGCGGGTGCGTTTTCCATGCGCCATGATCGCAGGTCGGGCGGAGCCGCGGGCCGTGGAAGCGCCGACGCGCCCCGGCCGATGGCCACGGCGCCGCGTTCGCCCCACAATTCCCCCCCCGACGTAAGACGCGAGGCGCGCGATGCGCAACGAACTGACCATCGCCGTGGGCGAGCTGTACCAGGGCATCGCCCACCATCACTGGCATGGCAAGTCGTTCCGCCAGTTCTGGGAGTGGTTCAACCACCGCTGCATCGCGCTGGTCGCGGCCGCGGAAGCGGGCGAGCTCGATGCGCTGGAAGCCGCGCTGCTCGAGGTGCGCACCGCGGTGGAGGACGGCGGCTACATCGTGTCTTCCGACCGCCTGGACGAGATCATCGAGCCGCCGATGTAGTGCGCGCGGGCTGGGCGACCTCCCCGCCCGGGCGACGGCCGGGGTCGCGCCCGCCGCCATGGCCGACGCGTTAGGATGCGCTGCCGCCGGCCGTCCTCTTCCAGCCCCCGCATGAAGGCCCCACTCCCCGAGCCGCCTCCTGCGGCATGAGCCATCCGCCGCGCCTGGCCGGCGACAGGGCCCCGTTCCCGAGCGACCGCCTGCAGTCCTGGACCGCGGCGCTGCTGAGCGTGCTGCTGCACCTGGCCTGCCTGGTGCTGGCCCTGCTGGCGCCGCCAGTCAAGGTCACCACCGCCCAGGGCGCGGCCGGCGGCAGCGTGACCCTGGTCGATTTCATCGGCGAGACGCCGCCGCGGCCGGAGCCGGTGGCCAATGCGCCGGCGGCCCCGGCGCGCCCCTCGCCCGCGCCGCCCGCCGCCTCGCGCCTGCGCACCACCCCGGTCCCGCGCAGCGAAGCGCCGGTGGCGCCGGCCGAACGCGCGCCGACGCCCTCGCCGCAGGCGGTCCCTCTGCCGCCGTCGCCGCCCGCGCCGGCCCGCCCGCAGGTGGCGGTCGCCCCGCCGGCCGCGCCGCCGCCGACCTCGAGACGGCCGCAGCACCAGTGGGGCCAGCCGCCCGGGATGCTGCCGCGCGACACCGCCCCGGTGCACCGGGGGCCGACCGCCGGGGTCGGCAACGAGCGCAGCCAGCGCCGCGACAACCCGTCCGCGCAGCCGAGCATGGAAGTGGGCGGCTACCAGGTCTATTACGACCTGGCCAGCCAACGGCGCCTGCAGGCCTGGAAGGAGCAGGGCATGACCGAGGTCTTCATCCCGCTGCCGGGCACGCGCGACTACATGGTCTGCCCGCTGGAGACCGCGCTGCGGCGCGAATCCGGGCCCTGTCGCATGCTTCCGCCGGACAGTCCGGAACTGGAGACGATCGGCGACGCGCGCCAGGTCATCACCATGCACCAGGTCTACCGGCGCGGCGAACTGGTCTGGCGCGGACCGCGTCCCTACCGCTAGTCGGACGCAGCCGGTCGCGACCGGGATTGCCGCACTGCGTCACGGAAAATGGCGATGCGCATCGCATTTTCACCTGGGCCTTGCTGCTATCACTGGCGGCCCGCTGGTAGCGCTACCACCCGGCGGGTCCAGTGGTCTTCAAGCACCAGCAGTACCCAGGGAGGGGCTGTCGTGTTGAAGCATTCGATCCCACGCCTGCGGCGTGGCCTCGCGTCCTCGTTCGCCGGCATCGCGCCGGACGACCCGAAGGTGTCGCGGCATTGCCCCCGGTCCTGCGCCTGCAGGACATCCATCATCCATGCAATCCACCAACCGTCCCGCGCGGGCATCCGCCCGCGGCCGTGGGGCACCGGAGACTCCAGATGATGAACTTCGAGCACCGAGGCATGCTGTCCACCACCCTGGCCTGCGCCATCGGCCTGGCCGGCGGAGCCGCGCATGCGCAGCAGACCCTCACCAGCAACTCCGTCGGGACCCAGGACGGCTACTACTACACGTTCTGGAAGGACTCGGGCAGCGCCTCGATGACCCTGTATCCGGGCGGCCGCTACAGTTCGCAATGGACCGGCAACACCAACAACTGGGTAGGCGGCAAGGGCTGGAATCCCGGCGGCCCGCGCGTGGTCAACTACTCGGGCTACTACGGCGTCAACAACAGCCAGAACTCCTACCTGGCGCTGTACGGGTGGACCCGCGGGCCGCTGATCGAGTACTACGTGATCGAGAGCTACGGCTCCTACAACCCCGCAAGCTGCGCGGGCGGCGTGGACTACGGCAGCTTCCAGAGCGATGGCGCGACCTACAACGTGCGCCGCTGCCTGCGCCAGAATGCCCCGTCGATCGAAGGCAACAACAGCACCTTCTACCAGTACTTCAGCGTGCGCAATCCGAAGAAGGGCTTCGGCAACATCTCCGGCACGATCACCGTGGCCAACCACTTCAACTACTGGGCCAGCCGCGGCCTCAACCTCGGCGCGCACGACTACATGGTGCTGGCCACCGAGGGCTACCAGAGCCAGGGCAGCAGCGACATCACCGTGAGTTCGGGCTCGAGTGGCGGCGGGGGCGGGGGCGGTGGCGGCGGCAATACGGGCAGCAAGACCGTGGTCGTACGCGCCCGTGGCACCGCCGGCGGCGAGACCATCTCGTTCAGGGTCAACAACGCCACGATCGCCAGCTGGACGCTCGGCACGTCGATGAACAACTACACCGTCACCACCTCCGCTTCCGGCGGCTCCCTGGTGGAGTTCACCAACGACGGCGGCAACCGCGACGTGCAGGTGGACTACATCAGCGTCAACGGCGCGGTGCGCCAGGCCGAGGACCAGACCTACAACACCGGCGTCTACCAGAACGGCCAGTGCGGCGGCGGCAACGGCCGCAGCGAATGGCTGCACTGCAACGGCGCCATCGGCTTCGGCGACCTCTGAGGACCGCCATGGCTGCGTTCCGCGATCGCCTGCCGGGGCTGCTGGTCGCGGCCCTGCTCGGTGGCGCGGTCGGCGCGGGCGTCGTCGTGCTGGTCGGCGGCGACGCCCGCTCCCAGGGGCACGATGCGGAGCGGACGTCGGCGCCGGGCTCGGCGCCCGGTCCGGGACGCGTCGCCGTGCCCGGCCCCGCCGCCGGGCTCGTGGCGGTGGCCGGGCCACGTTCCCGGCCGCTGCGCGCAGGCGCGCCCGCACCCGGCACCGGCGGCGACGCGGCCGCCCAGGCCGACCAGCAACTCAAGGACCTGCTGACCCTGGCCTGGAACGACCGGCGCGACATGCGCGAACGCATCGATGCCTTCCTCGCCGGGCACCCCGGCAGCACTGGGATCGCGGTCGCCAGTCGCGGCGTCTACGACCTGGTCGACCGTCCCGACCTGCTGAGCAATGCCGATCTGGACGCCCTGTACCTGGACCAGCAGGATCCGGCCTTCAAACGCGTGCTCGCCCAGGCCGCGTCGATGCGCGGCGACAGCAGCCTGGTGGAGCTGCACGTGGCCGAGACCGCGCAGGGGCTGCATTCGACCGAGCCCGCGCAGCGCCAGCAGGCCCTGGTCGAACTGGCGCGGACCCGTCACGTGGCCGCGGCCGATCGCGCCGCGCCGCTGCTGCGGGACGCCGACCCGGGCGTGGTGCTCGATGCGCTGCTGGCGCTGCGCGCCAGCGGCAACCGCCGCCATGTACCGGCGGTGCAGCCACTGCTCGCGCATCCGGACGAGCCGGTGCGCTGGCTGGCGCGCGAGGTGGTGGACGACCTGCGCATGCGCAGCGACGAGGCGCGCACGCGGGTGGTGCGCGCCGAACTGGCCCAGGAGCTCCCGCCGCTCCCTGCCGCCGATGCGGCCTCCGCGGCGCGCTGCGCCGGCGCCGGCTGAGGGGCTGCCGGCGCGGCGGTCGGGCCGCCGGCCGGCCGCATTGCGCCGGGTTGCGCGGATCTCCCATACTCGGGCGGCGCGTCAAACGGGGAGGCGCGTGCACCGCCGCGGCGGGCGAGGGAACGGATTCCCGCATCCACACACAAGGACGTCAGATGAGATCTTCGCATTCCTCCGCCTTGGCCATGCTGCTCATGGCCGTCCTCGCCGCGCCCTGCGTGCAGGCCCAGGCGCCCGCCTGCGAGCAGAACTTCAGCGTCGAGGGCTCCTGGTCGGGCGGTCGCACCTTCTCCACCGAAGCGACGGTGCCGGGCGCGGCCTATCCGGACGCGCTGCACCGCGTGCGCGACAAACTGGTCGAGCAGGGACTGGACATCATCGCGGTGCAGGAGAAGAACGGCTACATCCGCGCCGCCACCGCGGTGAAGGGCGGGGGTGGTGGCACCGGCACCGCGCCGCTGCGCGGCTATGTCACGCCGGCCGGAGAGGACGGGGTCAATGTCTCGTTGCAGTTCACCATCGCCGGCGGGCAGATGACCAGCAAGAAGGCGGTGATGCAGCACATGTGCGAACTGGTCGCCGCCGCGGCCGGCTGATCGCACACGGGCAGTCCGCGCCCGCTACTGCTTGCCACGACGGGCGGCGACGCCGCGATGCGGACACGCAGCGTCGCCTCGCACAACGCGCCTGTCGCGCCGAGCGCATCCGTGCGTCTGCCGATGCGTTCACCCTGGCTGGACCGCGGCTGGGTTATGCATGGCGTTCGACCAGGGAGCGCGTCAATGCCCGGGAAACCCCGTTTCGAGGACTACACGCATCCGGCCGGTGGCTGGGGATCGGTCCATTCGCTGCTGCGATTCGGCGGCGCGCCCAGTACGCCGACGGTCGAGGCGATGCGCCAGCTTGGCCGCCAGAACAAGCCCGATGGCTTCATGTGCGCCAGCTGCGCCTGGGCCAAGCCGCGCGATCCGCACCGCTTCGAGTTCTGCGAGAACGGCGCCAAGGCCACGTTCTGGGAACTGGACAGGAACCAGGTGGGCGCGGAGTTCTTCGCCCGCCACAGCGTGGGCGAACTGCTCGGCTGGGCCGACCACGACCTGGAGCGGCAGGGCCGGCTGACCGAACCGATGCGCCACGACCCGGGCAGCGACCGCTACGTCCCGATCGGCTGGGACGAGGCCTTCGCGCTGATCGGACGCGAGCTGCGCGCGCTGGAGCCCGAGCGCGTGGTGTTCTACGCCTCCGGCCGCGCTTCGCTCGAGACCTCCTACATGTATGCGCTGCTGGCGCGCCTGTACGGCAACAACAACCTGCCCGACAGCTCCAACATGTGCCACGAGAGCACCTCGGTGGGCCTGCCGCGCAGCATCGGCGTGCCGGTGGGCACGGTGCGCCTGGAGGATTTCGGGCAGACCGACTGCATCCTGTCGTTCGGGCAGAACGTGGGCACCAACAGCCCGCGCATGCTGCATCCGCTGCAGGAAGCCAGCCGCCGCGGCGTGCCCATCATCGTCTTCAATCCGCTGCGCGAGCGCGGCTGGGAGCGCTTCACCAATCCGCAGGAACCCGGGCAGATGCTGACCGGTGCGGCCACGCGCATCGGTTCGGCTTACCACCAGGTCCGCGCGGGCGGCGACATCGCCCTGGTGCAGGGGCTTTGCAAGGCGCTGCTGGAGCTGGATGCGCGGTCGCCCGGGCAGGTGCTGGACCAGGATTTCCTGCAGGCGCATACCACCGGCTTCGCGGAGTTCGCCGCCAGCCTGCGCGCCACGCCCTGGCAGGAGATCGAATGCGAATCGGGCCTGGCGCGCGCCGACATCGAGGCCGCGGCCGCGGTGTACGCGCGTGCGCGCTCGACCATCGTGGTCTATGGCATGGGCATCACCCAGCACCGGCACGCGGTGGACTGCGTGCGCATGCTCTGCAACCTGCTGCTGATGCGCGGCAACATCGGTCGGCCCGGTGGGGGCATCTGCCCGGTGCGCGGGCATTCGAACGTGCAGGGCCAGCGCACGGTCGGCATCACCGAGAAGCCCGAGCTTGCGCCGCTGGACCGGTTGGCCGGACAGTACGGATTCGAGCCACCGAGGACCAAGGGCCTGGACACGGTCGGCACCGTGGAGGGCGTGATCGATGGCTCGGTGCGTGGCTTCATCGGCCTCGGCGGGAATTTCATCCGCGCCGCGCCCGAGACCGTGCGCCTGGAGGAGGCCTGGCGCAGGCTGCGGCTGAGCGTGCAGGTGGCCACCAAGCTCAACCGCAGCCACCTGGTCTGCGGCGAGGTGTCGCTGTTGCTGCCCTGCCTGGGCCGGCTCGAACGCGACACCCAGGCCAGCGGCGACCAGATCGTGACGACCGAGGATTCCACCGCCTGCATCCATGCCTCCTTCGGCGACCACGAGCCGGCCGCGCCCACGTTGCGCTCGGAGCCGGCGATCGTGGCCGGCATCGCGATGGCGACGCTGGAACCCGACCCGCGCGTGCCGTGGCAGGACTGGGTGGACGACTATGCGCGCGTGCGCGACGCGATCGAGGCCACATACCCCGAGCAGTTCCGCGACTTCAACACCAGGCTCGGTACGCCGGGCGGCTTCCCGCGGCCCAATCCGGCGCGGGAGCGGCGCTGGCAGACGCCCAGCGGGAAGGCCGAGTTCGTGGTGCCGCACACGCTCGACGCCAGCGGCCTGGGCGCGCGCGAGGGGCGCCTGCGGCTGATGACCGTGCGCAGCAACGACCAGTTCAACACCACCATCTATGGCTACCACGATCGCTTCCGCGGCATCGACGGCACGCGCCGCGTGGTGCTGATGGGCGATGACGACATGCGCCGGCTCGGCCTGGCCGAAGGCGAGCAGGTGGAGCTGGTGGCCGACTACGACGATGGCGTGGAACGCGCCGTGGGCGGGCTGCGCGTCACCCGCGCGAGCCTGCCCGCCGGCTGCATCGCCGGCTATTACCCAGAATGCAATCCGCTGCTGGCCAGCAGCCACCACGCCGTCGACGCGCACGTGCCGGCGGGCAAGAGCATCCCGGTGCGCGTGCGTCGCGGCAGCCACGCGCCGGTGCCGGCCGGCCCGGCGCCGGAGTGATCAAGCGCCGGACGCGCGGATAGTTGCCACCGCGCCGCGTTCACGGGACGCAAGCGGCTCCGGGTCTAGCGTGCAGCCTCCCCACCGGAGCGCGCCCATGTCTGATCCCGCCGAGCTCGAACGCAAGTTCTGGAAAGCCCTCAAGTCCGACCGCACGCTGATGCTGGGCGTGGACGGTCTGGAGGACGGCCACACCCGGCCGATGACAGCCCAGGTCGAGGTCGAGGAACACGGTCCGATCTGGTTCTTCACCTCCACCGACAACGCCCTGGTTCGCCATGTCGGCACGCCGCACCGTGCCGTGGCCGCGTTCGCCGCCAAGGACCATTCGCTGTTCGCCAGCATCGGCGGCACGCTGCAGGTCGATACCGATCCGGTGGTCGTCGACCGGCTGTGGAATCCCTTCGTCGCCGCCTGGTACACCGGCAAGGACGATCCCAAGCTCGCGCTGCTGCGCCTGGATCCGGACCAGGGCGAGGTGTGGTTGAACGAGAACAACCTCCTGGCCGGGGTGAAGATGCTGATGGGCATCGACCCGAAGAAGGACTACAAGGACAAGGTCGCCAAGGTCGATCTCGACGACTGACTGGGCCTGCAGCACCTGCGCCGGAAGCGGGGCGCGCGGCTTCGCTGCCGGCACGCGCCGATTCCCGGAACTGAACGCCAGCGTCGCAGCGGTGCGAAAGTTGTGGTGCATGGGGCGGAATGCTGTATGGTGTGCGAACTGTTCAAGGCGGGATCACGGTACATCGTGGCTCCGGTGCGGTAGATCACGTTCCAGACGATCCGCTACATCGCTTCGCGTTACCCCTTGCTCGATACAGTCCCGGCACCGCAAAACGCGGGCCGTGTTTCCTCAACTGATCCAAGGAGTAACATCATGTCCGATCGTCAGAGCGGTACCGTCAAGTGGTTCAACGACGCCAAGGGCTTCGGCTTCATCACCCCGCAGAGCGGTGACGACCTGTTCGTCCATTTCCGCTCGATCCAGGGCAGCGGCTTCAAGTCGCTCCAGGAAGGCCAGCGGGTGTCCTTCCGCGTCGCGCAGGGCCAGAAGGGCCTGCAGGCCGAAGAAGTCCAGGCCGAGTAAGCCTGACTTCTACATCGCATAGCGATCACGGGGCCCCGGCGGAAACGCCGGGGCCTTTTGCTATGCGCGGAATCAAACGCAGCCGCGACGGCCCGACGCGCCAGGCGCGTCAGAACTGCGGCATCGGGTTGCCGGGCTGGCCGGGATCGGGATCGGTCGGCCGGTCGGGCACCGGGTCGATGGGGCGGTCGGGAGTCGGGTCGGTGGGCCGGCTGGGCACCGGGTCGATCGGACGGTCCGGGATCGGATCGTGGGCCGGGTGCGGTGCTTGGCCGGGAATCTCGTGCGAGGGCGTGTGCATGGTGTCTGGCTCCTGTGGGAGAAGGCGACCCTAGCCCCGGCGCCGCTGCCCGGCCGTGAATGCTCGGGCCGTCAGCGCTGGCCGCGCAGCCACCACGGGCGGAAGCCGCGCGAGATGCCGAGGAACAGCGAGGCGCTGTGGTTGGTGCCAGGATCGACCAGGGGGCTGTCGCCGATCGCGCCGGGCAGCCGGCTGTAGCGCAGCGATCCCACCAGCGACCAGGTCCGGCCCAGCGGGCGCAGGAAGGACACGCCCACGTGCGGGATCGTCACCGCGCCCGGGCGGTAGTCGCGCACGCCGCGCGCCACTTCCGCCGGCCGGGTGCCGTAGTAGTAGTCGGCCAGGTCGGACGACCACCAGGTCGCGCCGACGATCGGGGTCAGCAGGCCGCCGCCGGCGCGCATTGGATAGCCGTACTGCAGCGAGGCCTCCTGGCCGCGGCTGCGCCCGCTCACGTCGGTCAGCAGTTCCAGCTGGAGCTCGCCGCCAACGCCGCTCCATTCGGCCTCCAGGCCCGCGTCGAGGCCGCGCTTGCGGTCGTCGAGCAGGTCCGGGTCGACGCCGTTGCGCAGCAGCTGGCCGCGGTCGAGATCGTCGATGTCCACGCCGTCCAGGCGCGCGCGGGCGATCAGCCCCAGCTCCAGCGCTGGCGTGTCCACCAGGCGCCAGCCCCCGGTCAGCCCGCGCAGGTAGAAGCGCTCGCCCTCGTAGGACAGCAGCGGCACCGGGATCACGCGCGTGCCTTCGCCCGCATAGGGGCTTTGCGAGGCCACCGCGCCCAGCCCGATCCCCCACGGCGAACGCGATGGCGCGCCGTCCTCCCCGGCAGGTTGCTGTGCGGCGGCGAGCGCGGGCGCCAGGATGAGAAGCAGGGTGCACAGCAGCGGCTTGGTCATCGGGCGCCTGGGGGGCAGTCGGTGGAAGCGGGCACCCTAGCGCAGGGCCGGGCAGTGGCGCGCGAAGATCGGCCGTGGTCCCGCCGGCGAGGCGCGACCGACGTAGACTGGGCGCGCCCGGCGCGGCCGGCCACGGACGGGAGGAACACCGATGTCGAGACTGCTGTGCCTGTGCCTGCTCGCCGCGGCTGGCAGTGCCACCGCCGCCACCCCCGTGTTCGACATGCACGTGCACCTGCACGACGGGGCGACCTCGCTGCAGGCCTACCAGGCCGCGGCCGAGGCTGCCGGCCTCGAACTGACCGGGCTGGGAGCGATGTGGTTCGGCGGCTCCGACCAGGCGCGCCAGGGCCAGCCCGAGGCGATCCGCGCCGGCAACGACAGCGTGATCGCGCTGGCCGCCACCGATTCCAGGCTGGTGCCCATCGCCACCGTGCATCCCTACGACGGCCAGGCCGCGCTGGACGAACTCGCGCGCGTGGCGGACGCGGGCGTGCGGGTGCTCAAGCTGCATCCGCATACCCAGCGCTTCGACGCGGCCGACCCGCGGGTGGAGGCGCTGGTGCGCCGCGCCGGCGAACTGGGCATCACGGTGATGTTCGACAACGCCAACATCGTTCCGGGCGACAGCGAGAAGCTGTTCAACCTGGTGGCGGCCGTGCCCTCCACGCGGTTCGTGCTCGCCCACGCAGGCGGAATGAACTTCAGGTTCTGGAACGTGCTGCCGATGACGCGCACCGCCGAGAGTTTCGGCATGGCCAATCTCTACTTCGACATCTCCGCCACGGTGCTGCTGGTCGCCGGCTCGCCGCTGGCCGAGGAGTTCGCCTGGACCCTGCGCAACGTCGGCATCGACCGCGTGCTGCTGGGGTCGGACTACCCGCAACTGGGCCTGGGGCCGACGGCCGAGGCGCTCGAGCGGCTGCCGCTGTCGGACGACGAGAAGGCCGCGATCCGCTACCGCAACGCGCGCGCCCTGTTCGGCCGCTAGCCGGAACTCCGCCGTCGCGGCCGCGCGATCCGGACCGGAGCGCCGGCTAAAGGATCGCGTGGCCGCGCCGCTATTGCGGTAGGCCCCTGCCGGGCCGGACGTTCCCGACCAGGAGACTAGCGATGACTGCACGCCCCACCGTGCTGCTGTGCGACGACTCGCGCGCGCTGCGCATGCTTGCCGCAGGGCAGCTGGACGAAGCCGGATTCGAGGTGGTCGGCGAAGCCGGCAACGGCCTGGAGGCGGTCGAACGCTACCGCGAGCTGCGCCCGGACCTGGTCCTGCTGGACCTGGTGATGCCCGAACTCGACGGCCGCCAGGCGCTGGTGCGCATCCTCGAGCACGATCCGGCCGCGCGGGTGGTGATCCTCAGCTCCCTGGGAGCGCAGGGCGACATCGCCGAATGCCTGCGCCTGGGCGCGCGCTCCTACCTGCAAAAGCCCATCGATCCCGACGCGATGGAACGCGTGCTCCGCCAGGTCGTTGCCTGAGCGACCGTCCGACCAATCCGTAGAGGGCACGAGATGGCAGCAAAACTGCTGGGCCAGTTCCTGTTGGAGCGCGGCGTCATCAGCGCGCCGCAACTGTTGGCGGCGATCGAGGCGCAGCGCGCCACCAACCCCCTGCTGGGCGAGCTGGCCCTGCGCGAGGGTTGGCTGGACGAGGCGCAGGTGCGTCGCATCCACCAGCGCCAGCGGGTGGAGGACCGGCGTTTCGGCGAACTCGCGCTGGAGATGGGCCTGCTCGACCAGGCCCGACTCGACGCCCTGCTGGAACTGCAGAAGGCCGGGCGGCGGATGATCGGCGAACTGCTTGTGGAGCAGGGCGCGATCGACGCCGCGCGGCTGGAATCGGAACTGGCCCAGCACCGCGCCGGCCAGGCGCAGGCGAGGCAGATGTTCGACGGACTGGTGGCCCACCATCCGCTGGGCAACCTGGCCGGCAATGCCATCGAACTGTGCACGCGGCTGTTCCCGCGCATGTTCGCCAGTCCCTGCCAGGCCAGCGCCGTGCTTTCGCCCGAGGAACTGGGCGTGTGGTCGTGCGTGGCGCACGTGCGGGTCGAGGGCGAACGTCCGCTGGACATCGCCCTGGCCAGCAACCTGCCCACCGCGCGCGCGCTGACCTGCGCGCTGCTGGGCATCGCGCCCTCGCGCTGCGACGAGGCGCTGGCGCTGGATGCGCTGGGCGAAACGGTGAACGTGCTGATGGGATACGTGATGCGCGACCTGCTGCCCGACGACGACGCCGGTTACCGCGCGCTGCCGCCCGATACCAGCGTGCCGCTGGCGCGGCTGGCGGCCGACCGCGAGCGCAGCATCACCGTGCTGCTGGAGACCCAGCTGGGCGGCTTCGTGCTGCTGCTCGGCCAGCCGGCCTAGCGCCGCGCGCGCCACGCCGCCGCGGACGGCGACGCGGCGCAGCCGGCACTCAGGTGCCCAGCAGTTCGACCTCGAACATCAGCGTCGCGCCCGGGGGAATCACGCCGCCCGCGCCGCGCGCGCCATAGCCGAGTTCCGCCGGGATGATCAGCGTGCGGCGCCCGCCGACCTTCATGCCCTGCACGCCCTCGTCCCAGCCGCGGATCACCATGCCCGCGCCCAGCGGGAAGATGAAGGGTTCGTCGCGGTCCTTGCTGGAATCGAACTTCGCACCCTGCTGTCCGTCCTCGTACAGCCAGCCGGTGTAGTGGACGGTGACGTTGTGCCCGTGGCGGGCCTCGTCGCCGTCGCCCACGACGGTGTCTTCGTACTGCAGGCCGGAGGCGGCGGTGGTGAACGCCATGGGACATGTCCTTGTGTGGAAGAAGGCGGCGTAGTGTACGGCCGGCGCCGCGCGGTTGGCCTGCGCGGCGCGAGGGCTCAGGCCTCGTCCTGTCCCTGGACGCGCACGCGCCCGTCGCCGCCGGCGTCCACCTCCAGCACCACGGTCATCGGCCGGCAGCAGACCTGGCAATCCTCGACATAGACCTGCGCGCCGGCGCTGGCATCGACCGCCAGTTCGACCGGCTCGCCGCAGTAGGGACAGTGGATCGTGGTGGTCTCGAGCATGGCGGCGTGCTCCACGCGGGTGGCGATCGGCGCCCGCGGCGCGGCGGGTGCGCCATGCTGCGCAACGGCTGCGTTGACGCGCGGTGAACGCCGCGCGGCGCAGGCTCGCCGCAAGGGTCGGGCACGGGCCACGACCGTCGGCGGCGCGACTTCCGGAGGTTGTATGGACACGACGATGAGGGCCGCGGTGGTTCGCTCGCTCGGCGCGCCGCTGGTGATCGAGGAGGTCCCGGTACCGCGTCCGGGCCCGGGCATGATCCTGATCAAGGTGGAGGCCTGCGGCGTCTGCCACACCGATCTGCACGCGGTGGAAGGCGACTGGCCGGTCAAGCCGCAGCCGCCGTTCATTCCAGGCCACGAGGGCGTGGGCCACGTGGTGGCGGTAGGGCAGGGCGTGGACTACGTGCGCGAGGGCGATCGCGTGGGCGTGCCCTGGCTGTACTCGGCCTGCGGCCACTGCACCTATTGCCTGGGCGGCCGCGAAACCCTGTGCGAACAGCAGCAGAACGCCGGCTACTCGGTCAACGGCAGCTTTGCCGAATACGTGCTGGCCGATGCGGCCTATGTCGGCCACCTGCCGGGCTCGGTGGACTTCGTCGAGGTCGCGCCGGTGCTGTGCGCGGGCGTCACCGTCTACAAGGGCCTGAAGGTCACCGACACCCAGCCGGGCGACTGGGTGGTGATCTCAGGCATCGGCGGCCTTGGCCACATGGCGGTGCAGTACGCGCGCGCGATGGGACTCAACGTGGCCGCGGTGGACGTGGATGACGCCAAGCTCGACCTGGCCAGGCGGCTGGGCGCCGAGGTGACGGTGAATGCGCGGCAGGGCGACCCGGCCGCCGAGATCCGCCGCCAGACCGGCGGCGCGCAGGGCGTGCTGGTCACCGCGGTGTCGCCGGCCGCGTTCGAGCAGGCCGTGGGCATGACCCGGCGCGGCGGCACGGTCTCGCTGGTGGGGCTGCCGCCGGGCACCTTCCCGCTGGATATCTTCGGCATGGTGCTCAACGGCATCACCGTGCGCGGCTCGATCGTCGGCACGCGCCTGGACCTGCAGGAATCGCTGGATTTCGCCGCGCACGGCAAGGTCCACGCCACCGTCTCCACCGACCGGCTGGAGAACATCAACGAAGTGTTCGACCGCATGCGCGCCGGTGCCATCGAAGGCCGCGTGGTGCTGGACATGTCCGCCTGAGCGGACGTTGCCGTGGGGCGCCTTGCGCCCTGCCCAGCATGGAGGCCCGAGCGGTCAGCCGCCGGCCGCGTCGTCGTGGATCAGGCCGGCGGCCGTCAGCATCGCGTTGACCCGGTCCTCGACATAGGCCTCGTGTTCGGGCGCGACCTGTTCGGTCAGCGGACGCACCTCGTCGGGGAATGCCTCGAGCACCTTTTCCGGCGGAAGCTCGCTGCACAGCGCGTCCAAGCGCGCGGACAGGCGCGCGAGTTCGGCATCGATGTCGGCCTTGGTCTTCATGCGGATATCGTCCGCGGCGGCCCGTCACGGCCTCGTGCAGGCACCGGTGTCGCGCCGCCTCGCGCGGACGGCGTGCACGACGCGCGCGCCGGCGCAGCCCGGGGCGCGGCGACCCCTGGCGTCACCCGGCCGGCGCTTCGCCGGGTGAACCGCCCGCGCCACGACCCGGGTGCGCGGTTTCGGCGAAGGTCGCGGCAGCGGCCTCGACGGCCGCCTCGAGCCATTGCGCGCGCTGCGCCGGCGAGCTGCCCGCGACCGGTCCGAACATCAGCCGGCGGTGGCGGTCCACGCCGCAGAACGGCAGCACGCAACGGCCCCAGATCGCCGCCAGCGGATCGCCGAACGCGTCGCGCTCGCGCCCGGGCGGGGTGTCGGATGTGTTGAGCACCAGGGCCTGGCGCAGCCGCAGCAGGCCCTGCGGCGTTCCATCGCCGCGCTCCAGCCGGTAGGCCACGCCGGGCACCAGCACGCGGTCGAGCCAGCCGACCAGGATCGCCGGCGGCATGCCCCACCAGTTCGGATGCACCACCAGCAGGCCATCGGCCTCGGCGATGGCCTGGCGGTGGCCTTGCAGGACCGGGTCGCCGCCGCGCGCCAGGGCCTGTTCGATGTCCGCGCCGCTGGTCCAGGCCTCGTCGGCCGGCAGCACCGGGTCGAAGCGGTCGGCGTACAGGTCGTGGTGGACGACCTCGTGCCCCGCGGCGGCGAGCGCGCCGCGCGCGGCCTCCGAGAGCGCGTGGCAGAAGCTGCCGGGACGGGGATGGGCGAGCAGCGACAGCAGCTTCATCGGGCGATCCTTGGCCGGGGCGCGCGGGCGGGGCCGCCACTGTGCCAGCGCCGGGCGCGCTGTTGTCGATCCGCGGGCCTCCCGCGCGTCGTCTGCTGGCAGGCCGCCGCGCGGCCGTCACACCCGGCCCCGAGGAGCGCAAGCAATGCTGACCCTTCCACAAGTGGTACTGCGACCGGCCACCCCCTACTTCGCGCTGAAGCAGGAGGTCGACCTGCCGTTCGACGATGAAGTCCCGGCGATCCTGGGCCGCCTGTTCGAGCGGATCCAGACGCTCGGCCTGCGCCCGGCCGGGCCGGTGTTCTTCAAGCACAACGTGGTGGACATGCCGCGGCTGGAGATGGAATTCGGCGTGCCGCTGGAGGAGGCGGTCGAAGCCGATGGCGACTTCACCAGTGGCGTCCTGCCGGCCGGCCGCCATGTCGAACTCACCCTGGTCGGCCCCTACGACGGCCTGCTCACCGCCAACGAAGTGCTGATCGGCTGGGCGCGCCACTGCGGCCTCGAGTTCGACAGCCGCCACCAGCCCGATGGCGAATGGTTCGCGCACCGCTCCGAGATCTACCACAACAGCCCCGACGAGGAGCCCGATCCGTCCAGGCTGCGCACCACCGTGACGATCAAGCTCAAGGACCCGCCCGCCGCGTCTGAGCGCTGAGCGCGACGCGGCTTTGCCCTAAGATCACGGCAGCTTTCTCAGCCGGATCGCACGCATGGGCATGTTCTCCTGGACCGCCAGGTCTCCGTCGGTACTGCGGGACGGTGGTGTGATCGGCCCGGACGAGCGCCTGCCCTGGCCGCAGACCGGGCTGATGGGCGTGCAGCACGTGGTCGCCATGTTCGGCTCCACCGTGCTGGCGCCGATCCTGATGGGGTTCGATCCCAACCTGGCGGTACTGATGAGCGGCATCGGCACCCTGATCTTCTTCCTGTTCACCGGCGGCAAGGTGCCCAGCTACCTGGGCTCGTCGTTCGCCTTCATCGGCGTGGTCAACGTCGCCACCGGCTATGTCGCCAGCCAGGGCGGCAACGCCGACATCGGGCTGGCCCTGGGCGGGATCATCGCCTGCGGCCTGGTGTACGCGCTGGTCGGCGTGCTGGTGCACGTGGCCGGCACCGGCTGGATCGAACGGCTGATGCCGCCGGTGGTCACCGGGGCGGTGGTGGCGGTGATCGGCCTGAACCTGGCCGGCATCCCGATCAGGAACATGGCCTCCGACAACTTCGAGGCCTGGATGCAGGCGCTGACCTTCCTGAGCGTGGCCCTGGTGGCGGTGTTCACCCGCGGCATGGTGCAGCGGCTGCTGATCCTGGTCGGCCTGATCGTGGCCAGCCTCGCCTACGCGGCGCTGACCAACGGCCTGGGCCTAGGCAAGCCGCTGGACCTGGCGCCGATCCTGGCCGCGCCGTGGTTCGGCCTGCCCACGCTGCACGCGCCGGTGTTCGATACGCGCGCGATCAGCCTGATCGTGCCGGTGGTGGTGGTGCTGGTGGCCGAGAACCTGGGCCACATCAAGGCGGTGACCGCGATGACCGGCCGCAACCTGGACCGCTACATGGGCCGGGCGTTCATCGGCGACGGCGTGGCGACCATGGTCTCCGGCGCGGCCGGCGGCACCGGCGTGACCACCTACGCCGAGAACATCGGGGTCATGGCCGCCACCCGCATCTACTCCACCGCGGTGTTCGTGTGCGCGGCGCTGATCGCGATCGTGCTGGGCTTCTCGCCCAAGTTCGGCGCGCTGATCGCGGCGATTCCGTTGCCGGTGATGGGCGGGGTGTCGATCGTGGTGTTCGGCCTGATCGCGGTGGCCGGCGCCCGCATCTGGGTGGACAACCGGGTCGACTTCTCGGACATCCGCAACCTGATCGTGGCCGCGATCACCCTGATCCTGGGCACCGGCGAGTTCACCCTGCGCTTCGGCGAATTCGCCCTGGGCGGAATCGGCACCGCGACCTTCGGCGCGATCGTGCTGTACGCACTGCTGGGGTGGGCGAAAGCGACGCGCTGAGGCCGGCGGCAAGGCGCCGGCCGCGGCGTGTCGCCGCGCCCGCGCTCAGGCCTCGCGCATGCGCAGCAGTTGCGCCTGCAGCGCCTCGATCTGGGCGCGCAGTTCGGCGTTCTCACGCTCGAGCTGGGTGACCCGGCGCTGCAGGGCCTTGGCATCGGGCGCGTCCTCGCCATCGCCCGCGGCCGCGCCCGGCGTCTCGGCACGCGGACGCTTCTTCGCCTCGCGCGCGCGACGCGCGGCCTGCTTGAGCTCGGTGCGGCCGGCCTGCGCGGCGCTGACCTGCTCGTCCACCGGCAGGCTGGCCACGGCGGCCGCGGCGCTGATCGAGATCTCGCCGGCCTTGAGCGCTTCCACCACCTCGGGCGCGGCCTGGGTGTGGATGCGCTCGATCATCGCCACCTGGTTGCTGCTGAGCTTGGCCTCGCGCGCCAGTTCGGCGCGGCTCACGGGGCCGGGCACGTCGTCCCAGGGCGGCAGGTCCTCGGTCGCGGCGGCCGCTTCCGCGTGCGCAGCGGCCTCGGCGGCACGCTCGGCCTCGCGCTGGGCCTGCACGCGCCGCGCCAGGATCTCGCGCTTGCGCAGCGCCAGCACGCCGCGCTGGTAGTCCGACACGCTGCGGCGGCCCAGGTGCTGCTCGATCATCCACAGGTGCACGTCCTCCATCGACTGGAAGCGCGTGTTCTGCACCGTCTTGAACGCGATGCCGTGCTTGCGGCAGATGCCGTAGCGGTTGTGTCCATCCACCAGGACATCGCCCCACAGCACCAGGGCATCGCGGCAGCCTTCGGCCAGCAGGCTGCGCTCCAGCGCCTCGTGCTCGTCGTCGGTGAGGGGATCGATATAGGCCTTGAGTTCTTCGAGTACGACGATGTCCATGCACGCGGGGGAAAAAAACGGGGCGCGCATTGTAGTGCCGCGCGGCCATGCGTTACGCGCGAGCCGCCCGTGGCGAAGGGGGGCGGCACGCGGACCGACGTGCCCGGCCCGCGATCACGACGGGACGGCGCTGCCCTGTCCTGCGGCGCGTCGGCCGCATGGAGGCTCATCCGGGCGGCCTGTGGTCGCCGAGGGCACGTGCGCCGCTGGCAGCGCGACCGGCAGGTTCGCCTCAGCCCGCGTCCGCAGCGCCGCGACCCTGGCGCGAGCGGAACGCGGCCACCTTCATGCGGTTGCCGCACAGCGCCATGCTGCACCAGCGCCGGCGCCCGGACCTGGTGGCGTCCTCGAACATCAGGCAGCAGTCGTGGGCCTCGCACTCGCGCACGCGCGCCAGGTCGCCTTCGGTGAGCAACTGCGCCAGGGCGCTGGCGACAGGTTCGAGCAGGGCATCGACGCCGTCATCGCGGCGTTGCGTGAGCAGTCGCGGGCGTGGTTCGGAGGCGTCCCAGGCCAGGACCTGCAGCGGACGGCCGCGTTCGCGGACCGCATCGACCAGGGCCAGATCGGCGGGCGTCCGCGCTTGCGGGGTGCGCAGCAGCCGGTCGGCGGCTTCGCGCAGCGCGCGCGCGCGCCGGGCCAGGCCGCGCGGGGGCGTCACCACGCCCCGCGCCAGGCCGGCGTCATGCAGCCAGGCCAGCGCGGCCTGGTCGTCTCCCAGCGTTTCCTGGCGGGCGTGTGCCGGCCCGTACTGCGAGTTGATGAAGTCCAGGGCCAGGTTGCCGGCGAGGAACAAGGGGGGGGCGGGCGCGAGCTGCGGCATGTCGTAACCATGAAAATCGTTGTTGACAGGTTACAGGCGGCGTGCGTAACCTGCAAATCCAATTATTGAAGGTTACAAGGAACTCGTCATGGCCCGTCCCGCCCTCGCGCTTGCCGCCCTGCTGTCCGGCCTGCCCGGCCCCGTCGATGCCGGCCCTCCCCCGACGGCGCCGGCGCAGGTTGCCCATCGTCATCTCCAGGTCGGCGACGTGGAGGTGTTCTACCGAGAGGCGGGCGAGCGGGGCGCACCCACGGTACTGCTGCTGCATGGCTTCGCCGCGTCCTCGTACATGTACCGCGACGTGATCGTGGCGCTGGCCGACCGTTACCACGTGGTCGCGCCCGACCTGCCGGCCTTCGGCTACACACGCTCGCCGCCGCGCGGGCAGTACGCCTACACCTTCGACAACCTCACCAGCACCATCGAGGGCTTCACCCGGCAACTGGGACTGGAGCGCTTCGCGCTGGTGGTGCACGACTACGGCGCGCCCGTGGGATGGCGGCTGGCCCTGCGCGATCCCTCGCGCGTCACCGCGATCGTGTCGCAGAACGGCAACGCCTACGAGGAAGGCCTGGGCGCGGGCTGGGAGCCGATCCAGCGCTACTGGCAATCGCCCAGCGCCGAGCATCGTGCGGCGCTTTCCGATTTCCCCACGCCCGCCTCGATCCGCTGGCAGTACCTGGAAGGGGTGCGCGACCCGGCGTCGGTCGCGCCCGATGGCTACACGCTCGAGGGCATGCAGGTGCAGCGGCCGGGCAATGCCGAGATCCAGCTCGACCTGCTGCTCGACTACGCCTCCAACGTCGCGCTGTATCCGCAGTTCCAGCGCTATTTCCGCGAGCATGCGCCGCCGCTGCTCGCGGTGTGGGGCGAACACGATCCCTTCTTCCTCCCGGCCGGCGCGCTGGCGTGGAAGCGCGATATCCCGGATGCGCGGATCGAGCTGTACGACACCGGACATTTCGCGCTGGAAACGCATGCCGCGCAGATCATTCCGCAGATCCGCGAATTCCTCGACCAGCATCTGCAACCGCCCGCCACGCGCGACTAGCGGATCGTGCGGGAACGCCGGGCACCGTCGCCGCTGTGCGCGCACTGGAGTTGCGCGCACAGCCGACAGGTTGATCGGATCTGCCTATCGACGGCATCGGATCTGTCGATTTCACAACTCCGCGATGGGCCGTGATCCTTGCCGGCCCCTCGTGGAGACCTGCATGACCATCAACACCAAGATCCGCGCGCTGGCCCTGGCCTGCGCGTTGCTGTCCCAGCCGCTGCTGGCCGCCGAGCTCACCCGCGACAACGGCGCGCTGGTCGGAGACAACCAGAATTCGCAGACCGCCGGTGCCACCGGCCCGGTGCTGCTGCAGGACGTGCACCTGATCCAGAAGCTGCAGCGCTTCGATCGCGAGCGCATCCCCGAGCGCGTGGTGCATGCGCGCGGTACCGGCGCCCATGGCGTGTTTACCGCCACTGAAACGCTGTCCGACCTCACCCAGGCCACGCTGTTCACCGCCGGCAGGCAGACCCCGGTGTTCGTGCGCTTCTCCTCGGTGGTGCACGGCAACCACAGCCCGGAGACCCTGCGCGATCCGCGCGGCTTCGCCACCAAGTTCTACACCGAGCAGGGCAACTGGGACCTGGTCGGCAACAACTTCCCGACCTTCTTCATCCGCGATGCGATCAAGTTCCCCGACATGGTCCACGCGTTCAAGCCGGATCCGGACAAGAACTACGGCACCGACCGTACCCTGTTCGACTTCTTCCAGCACGTGCCGGAGGCCACCCGCACCCTGACCCTGCTGTTCTCCAACGAGGGTACGCCGGCCAGCTACCGCGAGATGGACGGCTCCTCGGTGCACGCCTACAAGCTGGTCGATACCGACGGCAACTTCCGCTACGTCAAGTTCAGCTGGAAGAGCCAGCAGGGCGTGCGCAACCACGATCCGAAGGAGGCCGCCGAGGTCCAGGGCCGCGACTTCAACCACATGTCGCGCGACCTGATCGAAGCGATCAACGCCGGCAACTTCCCGAAGTGGGACCTGTACCTGCAGGTGCTCGAGGCCGACCAGCTGGCGAAGTTCGATTTCGATCCGCTGGACGCCACCAAGATCTGGCCTGAAGAGCTCGTGCCCTCGCGCAGGATCGGCACCATGGAACTCAACCGCAATCCGGCCAACGTGTTCCAGGAGACCGAGCAGGTCGCGATGGCCCCGGCCAACACGATCCCGGGCATTGAGCCTTCGGAAGACCGCCTGCTGCAGGGCCGGCTGTTCTCCTACTCGGACACGCAGATGTACCGCCTGGGCGCCAACCACCAGCAGCTGCCGGTGAACCGTCCGCGCGTGGAGGTCAACTCCAACAACTCGGACGGCGCGATGAACTCCGGTGCGCGCACGGGTGAGGTGAACTACGAGCCGAGCAGCATGAGCCCGCGCCCGCAGGCGGTGGCCGCGCGCTACAGCAACTTGCCGATCGAAGGCGTGACCCAGCAGCGCCGGATTGCCCGCGAGCAGAACTTCAAGCAGGCCGGTGAGCTGTTCCGCTCCTACGACCGCAAGATGCAGCAGGACCTGATCCAGTCGCTGGGCAGTGCGCTTGCAGGCGCGGACGATGCCGCCAGGCACACCATGCTGTCGTACTTCTACAAGGCCGATGCGCGTTACGGCGAAGGCCTGACCCGCGTGGCCAAGGGCGATATCGCCCGGGTGCGCGCCCTGGCCGCGCAGCTGGCCGACTGATCAGGCGTGCCGGGCGGCCTCGCGCCGCCCGGTCCCCACGGAAGTACTGGAAGCCGAGATGAGACCCCTGTTCGCACTGTGCCTGGCCGTGATGCTGGGCGTGTCCGCGGCCGGCGTCCGCGCCACCGACGCGGAACCCGCGGCTGCGCCTGCCCGGATCCGGCAGCAGCTGGACGCCTACCTGTTCGATGCCGCGCGCCGCGGCGATACGCGGATGCTGGCCGAGTTCATCGCCAGTGGCTACGACCTCGACCGCGCCGATCACAAGGGCTACACCGCGCTGATCCTGGCCGCCTACCACGGCCATGGGGAAGCAGTGACCCGGCTGCTCGACGCCGGCGCCGATCCCTGCGCCGAGGACCGGCGCGGCAACACCGCCCTGCTGGGCGCGATCTTCAAGGGCGAGGTGGCCATCGCCCGCCAGCTGATGCGCGCCGACTGCGCGCCAGACCATCGCAACCACGCCGGCCAGACCCCGGCCATGTACGCGGCCCTGTTCCAGCGCGCCGAGATCCTGCAGGCGCTGCGCGAGCGCGGCGCGGACCTGGGCGCGGCCGATGCCGCGGGCAACACGGTGGAGGCGCTGGCGCGCGGGCGGTTCGCCACGCCCTGAGACTTTCGCGGCGCGGCTTGCCCGCCGGCACGCCGCGCCGTCCATCGGCATCCCCTTGTGGCGACGGCGGCGCAGGCCTAGCGTGGGCTCCTACGCCCGTGGCGGGCCATGGAGGACGCGCGGATGAACTTCGGCATCAGCATCCTGTTCCGCGCCATTCCGTTGCTGATGGGCCTGGTCTGCCTGGGCCTGGGCTGGTACGTGTACAGCGGCGGGGACGACGCCAACCATCGCGTCGCCGGGCATGTCCTGATGTCGCTCACCGCGATCTGCGTGGCGCTGTTCACGACCGCGGCGATGATCATCCGCCAGATCACCCGCACCTTCGCCCCGATCTGGAAGGTGCTGCTGCCGATGCTTGGCTACAGCGTGGCCACGGCGACGGCGGTGTGGGGCCTGGTGGTGCGCGGCGGGCCATCGGCGCCCGACTTCGTCGCCGGGCACGTGATGTTCGGGGTCGCGCTGATCGGCGCCTGCGTGACCACGGTCGCGGCCGCCTCCAGCGCGTTCACCCTGATCAACGTCAACAGCGCGGGCCGGGCCGAGGACGGGCCGCCGCCGGGCGCCTATGGCCGGGAGATCGCCATGGTGCTGATCTTCGTTCCCGTGGCCGCCGCGCTGGTGCTGGCGGTGTGGGCGGCGGTGCTGCTGGGCAATGCGACGCAGGCGCCGCACTACGTCGCCGGACACGTGATGCTGGGGCTGGCCGCGATCTGCGCCTGCCTGATTTCCCTGGTGAGCACGGTCGCGCGCCAGGTGCGCAACGAGTTCGGTACGCGCGAGCGCTGGCTGTGGACGGCCTGGGTGCTGCTGCTGGGCAGCCTGGTGATCGTGTGGGGGCTGTTCGTGCTGTTGGGTTCCGACCGCGCCGAGCGGCTGGCCCCGGGCTTCGTCCTGATCGGTCTGGGCCTGATCTGCTACAGCATCTCGTCCAAGGTCTTCCTGCTGGCCGCGGTGTGGCGACGCGAGTTCGCGCTGGCCAACCGCGTGCCGCTGATCCCGGTGTTCACCTGCCTGGCCTGCCTGTTCCTCGCCGCCTTCCTGGTCGAGGGCGCGGCGACCGACGCCGGGTTGTTCGTGCCCTCGCGCGTACTCACCGGCCTGGGCGCGGTGTGCTTCACCCTGTTCTCGATCGTCTCGATCCTGGAGGCCGGCACTTCGCGCAAGTCCTGAGCCGGCCGCGCGCGCTCAGGCCGTCACCGCGAGCGGCGGGCGGTCAGCCGCCCCGGCGCCGGCCTGCGCCCGCTCCACCCGGTTGCGGCCGGCATGCTTGCCGCGATACAGCGCCGCGTCCGCGACCTGCATTTCCCTGGCCAGCGAGGCGAGGTCGTGGAACGGCCCGGACATGCCCACGGTGACGGTGCAATGCAGGCCCTGGCCGTCGGCGCCGGGCAGCATGGGTGTGGCGCCGATCGCCTGGCGCATGCGCTCGGCCAGCCGCCAGGTGTCCGCCTCGTCGGTGCCCAGGCACACCGCGGCGAACTCCTCGCCGCCCATGCGGCAGACCAGGTCGCCCTTGCGCACCGCGCCGCGCAGGACATCGGCGATCGCGCACAGCACGGCATCGCCGGCCTGGTGGCCGTGGCGGTCGTTGACGCCCTTGAAGTGGTCGACGTCGATCAGCAGCAGCCGCGCACCGGTGTCCGACTCGCGCAGGCGCGCCTCCAGCGCCTCGGTCAGGCCGCGGCGGTTGAGCAGCTGGGTCAAGGGGTCGCGCGCGGCCATCCCGCGCAGGGTGTCGGTGAGGCGGCGCAGCACCAGCCAGACGATGGCCGGCGGGATCACCGTCGCCAACGAGCACATGTACACGTAGAAGACCATCTGGAACCGGCCGTCCATGTCCAGCGCCGGCAGTCCGCCGGCCAGCAGCCTGGCCAGCTTGACCGCGTTGAGCACGCCGATGCCGCCGATCAGCAGGGCGAACAGCAGCATCTCGCCGCGCAGGTCGCGGGCGAAACTGCGCAGGCCCGCCAGCAGCATGGCGACCATGGCCGCGAAGCAGGCCGCGCAGGTCGCCGAGAGCAGCGCATAGCGGGCCACCGGCCCCCAGGCCCAGTGCACCAGCGCCTGCAACGCGGCGTAGCCAACGCCGACCACGACCAGGGGCACCAGCAGCGGCGTGGGGCGGCCGAAAAAGCGCGCACCGCCCACGTTGTAGGCCAGCAGCGCGCACAGGGTGAGCGAGTGGTTGACCACGCTCATCCAGCTCCAGCCCGCCGGTCCTTCCAGCAGCTGCAGCACATACGCCGTGCCGAGGGCGAGGTTGCCCACGGCGAAGGCGTCGGTGCCCATCTTCTCGTCGCCCAGGCGCCGGCTGATGAGCAGGAACATGCCGGTGAAGCTCAGCAGGTAGACGCACAGCATGCCGACGAGAAGGGTGGCGATCATCAGGCGTTCGAGGCGGGCGGTGGGAAGGCGGGGCCCTCCGGGCTTCCGCGCCGCTACCCGTGGGTACGCGCGGGGACCCGCGCCTGCGGCGCGGTCGGCGTCCTGCCCGCCACGCGCGCAGGCGTGACAGACCGGTAACGGCCGCGGCGCCGGACGCTTGAGCCGGGACCGGCTTCGACCCGCGCGAGGCGGACGGCGTCCGCGGCCGGGTCACGGCCCGCGCGCGAGCACCCCACTCACCGCCTGTGCCACGGCCTGCGGCGCATCCAGCTGGATCTCGTGCGTGCTTCCGGGCACGTCGATGCGTCGGCCCTCGCGGGAACTGGCGACCAGGCGCGCGCGGGTGCGCTCGCGCGCCTCGTGCACGCCGCGGCCACGTCCTCCGGTAGCCCGTCGTTCCCGGCCGGCGCGGCCAGCACCACCACGTGTCGGCGCGCGACTCGTCCTCGGGCACGCGATGCCCCCCGCCCCGCGACTTCCGGGCCTAGGGTGAGCCCCGATAACCGTCGCCGCAGGCCCGGACTATGCTCGCCCGGGAACAGGCCAGGACGCAGACATGAGCGGGATCTACGGAATCGACAGCCAGACCTACCGCCATCTGCCTCCCGAGGACCAGGCGGCGATCCGCGCCGGCTGGGAAGATCGCCAGGCCGATGCGCGCACCGTCGACGCCGGCGCCGTCGCCAGCAAGGTCCTCGACGCTCCCTACTACGGGCGCACCGCCGCGCTGGTGGATGCGTTGCGGGACATGTCCCCGGAGAACGCGCAGCGCGTGCTGCAGGAGATCCGCGGGCGCGAGCCCGAGACCTGGCCCGGTATGGTCAACACCGCTGCACTCGACCAACTGCGTGGAGCCGGCTATCCCGAGCGCGGACTGCGCGTGCTGGCCGATGCCCTTGCGCTTGAGCACGCCGCGTGCAACCTCGCAAGCGACGACATCGGCGGGCTGTTCGGTGCCGGGATCGCCGGCACCGAACA
>Ga0233377_1000273_pt1 | contig 26663 bp, 35 predicted proteins | sample ElkDunMinimDraft_6_FD_191540 | JGI IMG/M metagenome (GOLD analysis project Ga0233377, IMG submission 191540) | Fecal eukaryotic communites from dung pellets of Tule Elk in California, USA - Elk Dung E36 | ecosystem: Host-associated > Mammals > Digestive system > Large intestine > Fecal | place...
GACAACCATTACCGAGAAAATTAAAAAGTTTGATCAAAAGATTGAAGAAGAAGTACCTTATTTCGTGGAGTTCATTATGAATCGTGAAATCAAATATGAAGATGTAGGCGAACGCTTGTATTTCCACCCACGAGATTTTAGAACAGAAGCATTTCACAATATTGTTAAGCATTCAGAACCTGGAGTGATTAAAGATTTAAGAATACGCCTGGAAGATTACTTCTATAAATTCCACGCTACTGAATTGAAATGTACTGTTAGCGACCTAAAGCAATACTTCGGAGCAAAAGGCGATGATTTCTATTTGAACAAGATTTTACGCCAATACTTCAATGTAGAGAAAACAGCAAATGCAGGAAGATACGGCTTTCTTATGGATAACTTTTCAAATCCTGATGAACCTGGCAATGTGAAAGGTAAAGGAAGGTATTTCACTTTCCTACGTGAGCAGTTTGTTAACCAGGAAGAAACAAAAAGTGATCCTGTAAATGATAACCAAACAACAATTTTTGACGAATTAAATAATGAATAAAATGGGAATTCAAATATCACACAATTGCTTTAATGGCACGTACGGACAATTCGCTGTCTTTCGAAGAAGATTAGCGAAGTTAATCAACATTGAATTGAATGATTATGCAGAATACAATCCAAGAAGAGCAAACACTTTGGAGGAGTTAAAACATCCATTTAGAGTTCTGTTCTTAAAAGAAGATCGCGGAGGAAAGTTCTCTATTTTGGAAATGCAATATCTAGTGAATGGATTTCAAGAGTTATGCAGTAAGAAATTTACAATTGGTCTAAGTACTGATGAAGAAAAGTATGATAAGGCATTTTGGGAGCAAGTTCTGAATTTTTGGAACGGATTGGAAATGGCTTTGCATAGGCATGAAGAAGTTGAATGGTAATAGCCTGATTGGCGAAGGTTTTAATCTCGCTAATCATTTGTTACCTGGCTAAAATCAATACATAAACTATGAAATACAACGATACAAGCTAGCAGATACAACTAACACCAATTTACAGCAACTTTAAAAAATACAAACAACAATAAAATAAGAATATGTTTATCAAAAAGAAGCCATTAGCAAGCCACAAAGATGAAAAGATGGCAGGAGCTTTCAGCGAGCAAATGCCAATCGATTACAAGAAAATTTCAGACAAAGCAAAGAAAATTAAACAAACTAAAGATGGCAGGAGTAAAGCAAAAAATAAGTAAAATCAATGACACGTTCAATGATGAAAAGAGTAGAGCAGATAAATATTGGACTGGTGCGAACTTGCAACGTTTTTACCGCACTTTTAGAAAGCCAATGATTCTACCTACCAACTACGAGAAGGATGTTAATTCAGTGGAACGTGTGCAGGAAATATTTAAAATTCGTGGTTTCCAATTTGGCAATTGGGTATCTACTGAAGATCGTTTCAATTATTTAGCTGCAATGTATATTTGCCTATTTGATTTGCAACGAGTTCTCAAATTCAAAAACAGCAATTTGGGATTAGACAAACAGCTTGCAATCTCATTTGGAAGTAGGGGAGTTCCAAGAGCTCTAGCACATTATGAACCTTACAATGTTGTGATCAATCTTTCCAGGTATAAACGTCCTGATGTAATTCGTTCGATAGTAAAGCAGGATATACCGAAAGAGGTTTTATTTGTCGAAACAGGTGGTATTGGTTCGTTTGCGCATGAGTACGGTCACTTTCTAGACGGTGTCTATGGAATGTACTCTGAACCGGCACGCTTTGAACCTTTCTTAACAGGTGCTCCAGGATCACTTTCCAAACAAAGAACCGATACAGCTTCAAGCCATCCTATGCGAAGAACAATTGAAGATATGTATGAGGTAATGTTTTGGAAGATTGGGAAAAATGGTAAGAAATTAAAAACTGATTTCTCCGAACGCCTGGAAGCAACAGGAAGCCTTTATCTACAAAATAGGCAGGAAATATTTGCACGTTCATTTGAACAATACGTTGATTTCAAACTCCAAGCAATGAAAATCAAAAATGAATTCATGGTAAAGCGCAAATATGCAGCTGATCATTATTTGTTACCAGGTGAACTTAAAAAAGTTGTACCAAACTTTGATAAACTAATTGATTTAATGCGTAAATTGAGTTAGAATTAAGAGTTTTAACCAATGGAAAATGAACGACACAAGTACACATGGATAATTGTAGGGATTATCATTGCATTGTTATTTTTATTGCAATTGTGTGGTTTTTTTCCACGAATAGAAGAATAGAAAAAGCCACCTGGAAGGGTGGCTTTTGCTCTAAATTAATGAAACTTCAAAATCTTTCATATTTTTAATTGATTCCAAATCGGCACTATTGGTAGTAGTGCAATACGCTGTAATTGTTAAGTTTTCATTCATTATTGCGAAGTGACTCACTACTGTAGAAGGAAACATCATTAAGTTTTGAATACCAGGAACTATACCGTTAGTTGAAGAAACGGTCACTTTAAAACTAATGTTATTACTTTTTAGCATTTTTGTTGAACTCATAAGCTTGATTTATTTTAATTTATTATTTATAACGGAATTTGTTTTTACTTGGCTATCTCACATTTTGTATTTCTCTCCGAAATTTCTTTTAAGTCAAGATTATAAACCACAATATGTGCAATGAAGAGAACTACGAGTACAATGTTTAATCGTATTAGATTTCTTAATCTTATCATTTTCTTATTTCTAATATGAGATGTTGTTACATAATCTAGTGTTAAACCATCTTTTAATGAATTCTCATTATCTATCATTTTATTTACAGCTTCAAAATTGATTTTTTGATTTACTATTTTATCGTGGTTTAGATATAAGTTTGGAAGAACTTTAAATGAAGAGTCTAATTGATTGACAGGATTAGAAATAGGGTAAATATTAGTAATCAGTACTAATGAATTCAAAACTACCATAATCAGTACAGCAATCAGTAAAATTTTATTTTCTATACTAAAATTATTATAGCCATCAAGCAGATTGTTTAAAGCGTTGATATAGTAAATACATACCCCACCTAAAATTGCAGAGATGAATACTGATTTGGCTTCAATATGCTTAATATTATCTTGATTATTATCTATTAGATGTTTTAAAATTTCCTCACTTTTCATTTTTGATTTGCTTTTTGAATGCTTTGTATTGTTTTCCAGACTTTCCTGTTTCAAGGAAGCTAATTGTTCCATTTTTAGTTTTCGGCCAAAAAATTGTTAGGCATTCATCATAAAGTATTTCATTAAATCCTTTTGAAAGCTTCGATGCTCTATATACGCAATTTCCTATAGCCTTAGGGAAAAGGCTTGAACCAAAACCAATAATTGTTACCATAGCTTTACTATACGCTAGACCTATTCCCACTGTAAGCGGTGGCAAGTCGTATTTTTCCCTCAAGATGGGATTAACTATTTTATTCATTAGCTTAAGAAAATAGGTTGCAGCATTATCTACATTGTATACATCTCTTGGTGAATCAGCTTTAAATAATGCTAAAAATCCATCACCTAAGAATTCAGTTATGGAACCTTTATACTCTTTAATTACAATTAGCCCTAAAGTATTTAAGGCTGTATTTTCGTAATAAACTCTTCTCAATTGTGAAATATTGTATCGATTTTTTATTGCAATTAGTAGATTGTCAGTAGAATTCCTTTGATCAACGACCATTGCGATAAAGTTTCCTACAAGTCCCTGTCCTTCTTTTATTTCTTCGAATCCTGGAATATCAGTAGGGATATGCTTATGGGCTTCTAGAGAATATCTTTTAATTTCCTCATTTACAAAACTATCCTTTACTTGATCCCAAATCCTTTCAGCTTTATCTAGCTCTTCTAATATCTTGTTTTTAATTTCTTCTTCAGTCATCATAAATTATTTAACTTGTTGTTTAAGTAGTACCTATCCATAAAATTTTCTAGTAACAAATGTATTTACCTTTTTATTTAAAAGAAAAAATAGTAATCCACATTTTAATGAGGATATCAACAGTAAATGTTGTTAGGGCAATGTAGCAGTAGTTTTTTCTCGATATTAACATTTGTCATAACTTATTATAATTTATTTTATTTCAATTAAAAAACTTGTAGACAATTGTAGACAAGTTAGTTAAACCTTTACTATATCTAATTAAAAGCGTCAACAAGTAGCTTCAAAAACTTGTAGACAATTGTAGACAATTGTAGACATTTTTATAAATTTTGTCTACAAGATGACTACAAGTGTCTACAATTTCAATTTAGAATTGTTCCGCTGTTTCCCTTGTATTTACAAGGCTTTTGGCGATTGTCTACAATTGTCTACAATTCAAAGCACAAGTCCATAAATACAAATTGCCAGTCAGTTTTTATTTTCTTACTTCCATTCAAATTTGAGTTGCAAACGTTCAATTTTAGTATCAAAATCAAAAACCATTGTTTCAATAGATTGGTTTACTGAACTTTGTTTTCGCAAACATTTGGATAGTAGTAGGGTTAGAGAAATCTCCCTGTAAACTTGTAACCACGAGTAAACAGGGAGTTTTTGAAAACGTTTCCAAATTGTTTCCATTCAAAAACCTTCGTATCCAAAAGTTTTCAAGTTGAAATCACTTTGTAAACAAAATCGGATATGTATCAAATAGGTAGTAATTCAGCCACAATCAAGTTCTCAAACGAGGAAGAAAAGCAATCTTTCAACCAAGTTGCGGAAACCTTGCAAACACAAGGAAACATTGAGTTTTCAAACTGTAAACAGGTTGTTTTTGCTTTGATTTCGGAGCGTAACCGACTTGTAACTGAATTGGAAACGTTGAAATCGAATCCAGTTCCAACTGAAAACAAAATCGATTCTGAAAGTTTACAAAAGATCATTGAAGTTATCGGTTATGAAGAACATCCAACACAGGATGAACTTCTAAACGATGTTTACGAAATAATTATTGAAGCTTCCAAACCGCAAGAACCGCAAACAGTGGAAGTAATCAAAGAAGTAGAAGTGATCAAGGAAGTTGAGAAGAAATTACTTCCTACACAACATATCATTGAATTAAGCGACAAACAACAATCTCTATTGGAAATAATTGCCCGTTGGCGACATCAAGAAGCCAGGCTGGATAGCACAAAAAACACCATTCCAGAATTAATATATCGAATGGTATTCAATAAGGGCACTCTTACGAATGACCACGGGCAGTTTCCAACAGGTATTCATCATAAATCTGTAAATAAAAGAGTATGAGTATCATTCGGCAACTAAATGAAGAAAGGCGAAAACGCCAGGAATTAGAAAATGATTTGAAAATAGTTTCAAAGGCAGTAAAGGAAGCATGGAACTCTTTAGGATTAGATTTTTCTAAGATGGGTGCAGATGGCGACTCCAAACCTACAATGGCGTCAATTACAAAAATATCCTTGCAATTAGGAAAGGCAATGCTTACAGGGAAAATCAAAGTTGATGACCTGGTTAAAAAATGGGAAGCCCTGGAACCGATTGTAAAGAAGTATGAACATTTAACCAAATCAGAAGATGGACTTTGATTTAGATGATATTCTAGGCGAACCGACCATTCAACGAAGTGAAGTTCATATTGAGGACGATTTCTCAAACGATGACTTTTCTTCTTTGGAATTTGAAGAAATTACTGAAGAAGTAGAAGAAATTGAAATTCCTGAAGAAGTAGAAAAGCCATACACCGAAGCTGAAGCGAAGGAAAATGCAACGATGTTGATTGATCTAATTGATACAGTCAACACAGCTACTTTAACGCCATTAGCACGTTGGAAACTACGCAAAAAACGTGGTGGAAAAGATGCAATTCGCAAAATGCAACTTGTCCAGGAAAAACAATTTACTGAAAAGGAATTAACCGAAGCAGAAAAACGACTTTTATTTCAGTACCAAGCCTATTTGAAGGATAAAGAAGAATTGGAAAAGGCAATTCCATATACCGAAGACGAGCGTGAGCAGCTTATTCGTTCAGCAACTCATTATTTGAAAGGTAAGAAAATTAGAATTAGTGGTGATCTATCATTTTGGGGTGAACTAGCAATGATACAAGGAAGTCGTTTAATGCAAATATTGACAGCGTAATGGCACGAACAAACAAAGTTATTTTAATTGCAGGTACAAGAGGAACTGGAAAGACAGACTTTGTAAAAAACTTGGTTTCAAAATCTTCAAGTGCTTTTCCTAAATCTTTGGTTGTTGATACATTTGATAGCGATACCTGGCATAATTTAGCTACGCATGATCATCCTGAAAGGATTAATATGCAGGTCAACAATATTCCAATGGCAAAATTTAAACATTGGAAATCAGGAATTGGGAGAATGTTCTCATCCGATACCAGGGCAATCATGCAATTGATTCAGGAATATTCAAGAAATACATTCATTGTCTTTGAAGATGCAACAAAATACATTGGTGCGAAGCTTTCAGAAGAAATGAAATTGTTTGTCCTGGATTCAAAACAGAAAAACTTAGACCTCGTTTTTATTTTTCATTCCCTGGCATCAATTCCACCCGATTTGGTACGTGTGGCTGATGTGCTTGTATTATTCAAAACAAATGAAGGTAAACCTTCAGAAACAAAATATCCATGGGGAGAAATCCCCGAAATGATGGCATCCTTAAAAAAGGATTCAAATCGATTCGCAACAAGAATTTTGAAATTGAATTAGAATGATTTCTAAAAAGGAAATAGCACAGCAGTATGGTGTTTCTGATAGTACAATGCAGAAAATTCTGAATGTTGAACTATTTGCAGAATTGGAAAAAGTGGGCTATCAAAAGAAACAACGCCTATTGGCTCCAAGTGTTGTGCGCAAAATATATGATTTGATTGGTAAACCTTTAAATGAAGATGAATGATGATTTTATCCTTAGTATTATTTGTATTGGTGTTCCTGGTTGTGGGGATTTTTTTAGATCGTAAATATTCAAAAGAGCAACCTGACGAGAGCAAAGTTAGAACTCCTGTTACCTTAACATATAGTGCAGTTGACAGGTCATCAACTCTATTTATTGTAACTGAATTCCGTTCTGTCAAAGAGTTTGGAACTTATATGAGAGCTAATAAAAAGAAATGTAAGCAATGATTTATCCCTTTCACAAACTGTTAGAATTTGAATATTTACTATCAGTAGATGTTCCACCAGTTCGTCAATTCGGACAATGGTACAATGCCAATGTTCGCCACATTAAACGCTATAAAAGAACAAGAAAATGAGTAAAACTACACGCAAAATACCATTTACTAAATTAGGTTCAAAGACAGTTGCAGAACTTAGTAAATTGGGATGTCGTCCATGGAGCGTATCAAGAAAAGGTACTTTAATGTTGTTTCCAGGTGAATGGTATAATCAGATACCAAAAGGATATTTAGTAACGGACATTTCTTATAAGAGTGAAATTTTTATTCCTGGAAAAACGGATGATGATGTTCGTTTTGGAATGTTACCATATGGATTGCTAGTACCTAAAAAAGTTGCAAAATGAGTAAAACAGCTAAAATAGTATGGCTCGCAATCATAGCCTTGCTGATCTATTGCCTATGTGCATGTTTTCCATTTAAAAAATTGCAACGACTGCAAAAGAATCATTCCTATTTGTTTGAGTTGAAAATGGATACAATTCACCACTATGATACAATTAATGTTGTTGTTCCTGGTGTGTATGTAGATACCTTCATAAAGATTGAGGAATTGCGCCAAATTGATACATTCATCATTGAAAAAGACAACCTTAAAGCAAAGCTTTGGTTAAATGGGGATTTGCTACTGGGTAAATTTGGGTGTGATACCGTTTTTGTTGCTACTCCCTATTATGTCGAAATACCCTACAATAAATTTGAAATTCCACCTGTTCCTGATGATCCCTGGTGGATTTTAATTCTACAAAACGTTTGGATTTGGTATGCATTATTTTGGGTCATTATTATATTTATCTTATATAAGTATCTTAAAAAGTCGTAGTAATACGGCTTTTTTTTGTCCAATTATTTATGAATAAGTAGTCTTATTCGGTTATATCCAATCTTATTCAATGCTAAGTGGCTACAAGTGTTAATGCTTCTTTTCGGTTGCTTCAATTTTGTGTTCAACAATAATTTAAAAACAATTCAAAAAACAAAATGAAGGCAATTAAAATCATGTCAATCATCTCACTTGTTTTAGTAGTGGGAACGTTGGGATTCGCGGTTTGGTCACACTTTTCGACCAAAAAGAATCAAGAGCAAGCAAAATTGAAGTACACGGATGTAGATTTTGAAGAAATCACAGCCTAATCGTTAAACTTTTTAATACATAAAAAAAATGTCAGGAAAAATTTCAGCTATTGCAACTACCTATGCAGGTAAAACAGATTTAAGTAACCGTTTGTCCTACTCGGATGGGGTAAAAAACATTGTTGGTGTCCAAGGAACAAACCTACAAATGGGATTACGTATTTTGAATAGTACGGATAGTTCGCAATTAATTTACATTTCTCCAACGAAATTGATTGGATTAGATGTTGTTGATGTTAAGAAAAATTTAACTGCTGTACCTTCGTCTTTTGCGGACAACAAGGGCGATTTGGCACTGTTTAAGAAAGTTTTGCTATTAAATGGTTTACCAGCAGGTATCTCATTTGCTTGTGCAACTTATATGCCCGATGATGCAGTTGTAACGAAAAAGGTAACTGTCGCATCAACAAATCCAAACCAGGATTTATCTTTATTGGCAACGTCTTTGAACGACACGCCAGTGCAAATCAAGGGAATCAATATGCGTTCGTTTGATGCTTCAGGAAATCCTGAAAATAGTAACTATGGTAATACTATTTCAATCCATAACATTAATGCTTACCGTCCATCCAAGCAATCAGGTTTAATCAATTTGGCAGATTACCAATCATCAAAGGATTTCTCAACTGAAATCTTAAAAATTGATTTGTTGAAGCACAATATCGTTGTTGGTGTTTCTCAGGAAGATGTTATTGGGTTGGTAGTTAATCCAGGAACACGTTTGGATATCACATTTAACATTGGTGCTCGTGATTCCCGACCTGAAAGATTCCACCGTGATATCAAAGAAGGTACACAGTTGCTTTTGAATGAGTTTGCAAACGTTGAAGCTTGTAACTGCTAATCAGTAGTATTTAAATAATCATATGAAAGCCCACCTAAAGCACTTGGGTGGGCTTTTTTAATTCTATAAAGAAAATGGCAAATCAAAAAACAGATGAACAGCAAGCTGTTTCACAGGGATTGTGGAGCAATATTGTTGGAGGTGTTACAGGCATCGTTCACGGTTTCAACTACAAAGCACAAGAAAATAACATCGCACTAGCTCAAATCAATGCTGATGCAGCTCGTGCAAATGCAGAAGCTTCTCAGGGGCAAAACTCAAAAAAATACCTCATTGCAGGAGTTGCAGTGGTTGTGGTAATTGTACTAATTGTTTTATTAAAACCTAGCAAGTAATGACACCAGCAGATTATCAAAATAGAAATGCAGAATTATCTGCAAAAATTGTTCAATTGGAAAATGCTATTCAGACAGCGACTAATCAAGCTGCAAAATATGGGCAAGATGCGCAACAATGGCTTTTGAACAAAACCTCTCCATGTAAAGGTACAAACAAACAAAAGCAAGCATGTGCAAATGACAATCTTTACAAGGACAGTAAAAATTTGGAATATAAAGGTTACCAACAATCAGAGTTAAATAAGATTCAAGGGTATAAAGCTACAATTAAGCAACTTCAGGAAGAAATTACCAAGAATATAGCTTTAATGGATGAGGCTCAGGCTTCTGCTAGTCAAGTGTCTGCTACTCTTGCTAATCAAGGCTTGACGTTTGAATCAGTTGCTACAACATCCAATGCACAAGCCGATGCTATTCGTGAACAGTCTGCAATTTTAGCTACTTCACAGGCTCAAAAAATGGCAGTTGAAACCGAAACGGACGCTAAAAATAAGAAGGTAAGAAATTATGTTTTTGTTGGAGCAGGTGTTTTGGTTATCCTGGTTGTTGCAGTTGTTGTGATCAAGAAACTAAAAAAGCGTAAGTAACATGACAGCAAAGGAAGTTTCTGATGGTTTAGCGATGAAATCGACATCCATCAATATCAATTTGCCGTCATGGACTTCGTCCACAGCCACAGCATTAACGGAGCAACAAATGCAGGATGAAAGCCAGCGTAAGAAGCGCAATCAGTTATATATTGGTATTGGAATTCTTGCTGTACTAGTTGTTTCATTATTCATGATCAAAAAGACGTAAAATGAATATCACAACAGATGTAAATACCAAAGTGGACAATACTAGTCTTGTGATGGTTGGAGTGGTTCTCGCTTGTGTTGTTTGTTTTGGAATATTAATGTCAAAACTAGCGAAATAATGAAATTATGGTTCAAAAAACTGACACCAACTATGCAAATAGTTGTAGTTCTAGCGGTAGTCCTAGTTGTATTTCTTACAATTCGTGCCGTGAAATCATACGCATCTAGGATTGGGCAATATTCTGAACAATTAGGAGAACAGGCAGCACTTGTTGCTCAAGGTCAACAAAAATCATACTCTCAAAGCCAATACAATACAATGGCAAACCAGTTGTACTACGCATTGAAGGGTGCAGGAACTGATGAGGAAACAGTTTATAGCGTAATGGGAAAAATGCAAAATGACTTGGATATTATTGCCCTGGACAATGCATTTGGAATGCGAGATGCTTCTTCCTTGCAAGCTTGGTTACGTGGTGATCTATCATCAAGTGAAATGCAACAAGTCAACATGATTCTTTCAAACAAGGGAATAACTAAATCATTCTAGTATGCTTCAGGAAATTGTAATAACGTTTGCAGGTGTTTTTTCGGGAGGTTTAGCTACTTGGTTGTTTTCCAAGCGCAGACAATCGAGTGAAATCACAGGAATTGACATTGCCAACGCTAAAGAGATTTTGGAGCTTCAAAAGGATTTAACAATGCAGTTCAAAACTCAACACAATGAATCCCTTGAAATAATCAAAGAACAACAAATAACTATTAATCATTATCAAGAGAAATGCGTGCAAATCAAACATTGCAAATTGCCTTAGTTATTTCGGTAACTGCACTAATTGTGGTGTTTGTTGGGCAATATGCACTCAATAAATTTTTAAATACTATGCTAGTAAGTAAACTTGTCCCATTTATTCAAAAATGGGAGGGCGGTCTGTCAAGAGATCCTAAAGATACTGCTTCAGCAAATCCAGCTCCTTGGAGTTACAAGGGGCAAACTGGATGGCATACAAACAAGGGCGTAACTTATTCAACATTTAAGTCCATAGCTCCGAAAGTTGGTTATGCTGTTACCGCTGAAAACTTCTTCTCAATGCCCGATGCGTTGTGGTATAAGATTCTTGAAAACGGCTTTATGAAGGCTTTTCCATTATCCAAGATTTCGCACTTACCTCGAATTCAAGCTGTGATAATTTCATGGGCGTGGGGTAGTGGACCAGGAGGAGCAGAAAGATACCTTGCAAATTTTCAACGTCAAGTTATGGGAATCCAGGATTCTAATATCACTCCAACTGAAATTGTGGAGAACTTCAAAAAGCGCATTAATCCATTGAATGAAAAAGAATGGTTCTTGAAACTGTGTGATCGTAGAGCACAAGACTTTTCAAAAATGGCAACCTATTCAGTGCATGGTAAAGGATGGATTAACAGATTAAACGATTTTAGAAAAACATTCGCATAATGAAAAAATACGGAAAACAAATTATTATTGGATTAGTAATAGTGGTAGTGCTATATACAATCTTTAAGGTGTGGAAAGGAAAAAAGCAAAATTCTTTACCAGCACCATCAACCGCACCGGTTACAACTGCTTCTTACACTTCGCCTACTGGAAGTGCAACAACCGGAGCAAGTGGATGTACCAATTCTACCATTTTGAAAAAAGGTATTGAATGTGATCGTGTGCAATGGTCGCAATACAAAATTAACCAAGTTTTGAAGCAACTTGGAATTGCCAAGCTTGCTGATGACGGCGTTTTTGGTTCTAAAACAGAAACCGCATTTCAAAAATTGCTAGGAAAAAAAACAGGTAGTTGGAATGAAGTATTAACGAAAGTAAACTCAATAATTTAAGAAAATGAAAAAGCAAACATTAGTAATTATCGGTATTTTAATCCTTGTAATAGTGGGAGTATACCTATATATGCGTACAAAAAAAGCAACAAACACTTCAGCTATTCATACAAGTGGAGGAGCTTCAAGTATTCCTGCTGAAGTTTTAAGAGAACCAACAGCGGATTGGATTGGAGAATCTCTTACAGTTGGTGGTGTTAAGTTTGTAGTTGTAAATGGTCAATGGCAACGAGCATGAAGTCAACAGCAAAGCTAGTTTCAAGCTATTTAGATACATTAATCAATAGTGGAAGGGTATCATCCATCAGACACGAACAAACTTTCCCTGTAAGTGCAAATTTAGATAAAGGAATAGCAGCACCTATTTTTTTGGATTTTTCACAAGATGTTTGTATTGATCATATTGAAATTAAATTTTCATTACCAGGAGTATTTGAACTTATGGCTATTCAAGATGGTCCTGATGGTGCATTAATACACGTCCCAATGTTAAAGGAAAATGTAGATAGTGTTTCAGAGTATTTACATAATAAAAGGTTAAATAAAATTGGAATACTTTTTACTTCCATGGATGGAAATGCTGCAACAGTTTCAGGTGAAATTGTAACAAGTTATTTTAAGTTTTTATAAATCAAAACAAATGGCAACAAAGAAGAAAACAGCAAAGCCGAGCGCAAAGCAAATTGCAGCTCGTAAGAAATTTGCAGCTCGTGCTAAGAAAGCAGCTAAGCTTGTAAAGGATGGTAAAGCTAAAACAATGAAATCAGCATTCAAAAAGGTGAAATAGTATGGCAACATCAAACACACTTAGAAGAGCTCGCAGAAATGGAGCGAAGCCACAAATCAGCGTACCAACGTTAACATTTGGTGAGAAAAGCAAAATGGTTAGCGAAATGGTTAAAAGTGGGATTGCTGAAGACAAAAAGCAAGCCTGGCAAATGATTAAGGATGGATACGTTCTTCAAAGCCAATAAAAAGCTAATCATTACAGGCGTAATTGTCGGTGTTGTGATACTCCTAGTAATGAATAGATCAGTAATTACTAGCAAATTGAAAAAATAATTGATAGGTAGCGATTAGCTACCTATTTTTGTTACTAATTATTAGGTAAATTTTAGAGCAAATTTGATTTGTTATAGTTTAATAGCTTAATAGTTGTTATTTAGAATGATTATAAATTACAATCTTTTAGGAATTTTTTTAATGTATATTTATACAAAGCTTTGTATGTTTGCCCCAATAAACAATTAAAAACCAACACCCACTAAAAAATATTTGCTATTTTTTAGATAACGTATTACGACAATGGAAAAAATTAGATCAAATCAATTCCAGGCTTTAACAGCTGGATTAGACAGACAAAATTTGTCCTATAAAGTAGTTGAAAATCCTTCACCTGAATTATTAGAGCGTATTTTTCAATTAATGAAAAATAAGGCGGCAAAATTGGGTAAGCCTTCATTAAATTAAATCAATTAATGCTACTAACTTCTGAAAAAATTTACGGATCCCACGTTTATAAATTTAAAAATTGTCATGGTGTAGATTATCAACTGGTTGTTGATACTAGTGATAGCTCTGCTGAAATACTTGATATAGATGTTGTTGATGTATCACTTATTCCTATATTTGGCATGAGAAATGATGAAAAGTTCTTATTTGATCCAACAACAAGAAGAAAAATTTGTGAAACTTTGTACAATGATTTTATTTTGCAAAATAAGCGAATTAGGTTCGATTTTATTGTTGATGATGAACGTGCAAACATTTTGGCATTAAAATTTTTCAGATGGATAAATCCATTTATTGTTAATAAAGATGTTATTTATGATGTGGAATTAGTAGATGATGTTCTTAGAGATTATACTCATGTTAAGGTTTTAATATTTAAGCATTAGAATTTTGTTTGAGTTAAAGAGATTGACCATTGATAAAAATTAAAGCCGTGATTACACGGCTTTTTTTCTTTGTTTAAATTCGTTCTCCTGGCGTTGGAATGATTCTCCTAAATAATACAATTCAGTTGTCTTGATTGATTTGTGACCTAGCATCCTAGACACCGTTTCCCTGGACCATCCGTTTGCATCCATCATTGTAGCAAATGTTTTGCGAGCCGTATGTGATGTGACACGCTTATTTATTCCACACATAGCAACAACTTCCTTGATCATTCTATTGTAAACCACATTGTGATACATTGGCAATTGAAATTCGTATTTCTCTAAAACTTTAGTAACAATTTGATCTTCTACAGGAAGCCAATATTGTTGATTGTTTTTTGCCCTGGTTCCAACTATGATTGTACCATAATCCTCTTGTCTAATTTCCCATGAACTCCACAAATCAGCAAACGAAATACCAGTGTAACATTGAAATAGAAATAAATCTTTTATCCTGGTTAAATATTGATTGGATAGAATCAATGATCTAACTTTCAATAATTCATCCCTGGTTAAATAAATTGGAGTTTGAAGTTTGTCTTTTTCACCTTCAAATTCCATCAAATCACTTGAAATTTTATTTCCCTGGCGTTTGTACCAACGCAAACAAAGTTTATAGAATAATACATTTCTATTGGCTGTTGTGATATTCTTCGTTTTAGCACGTTTACAGAACCACTTTATGTAATCCTGCGCAGTTATTAAAGAAAATGCTTCAGGAATGTAGGATTCTTTGTTGTGCGCTTCAAAATCCTTTAAATTTTGCAATTTGATTTTATGATTCCTGATTGTTCCTGGTGCTCCATCGCATTGATCAATGTACTTTTCAATGATCTCTGATAATAGGATAGGAGCAATACTTTTCTTTCTTATCTCTTGGATTAATTGATTTGCTGTAAAAATTGAAGTGCTTGCCATGGCTGTAGACTTCAATTTATAAGTAATTCCATTGATCAACATGCAAACAAAATCCTTTCTTGTTTTGTTTTTGATTATTGGTTGTTGATTCTGTTGATTCCATTCTTCAGGCAAAATCCTTTCCTTAGTGGAAAATTCGCTAACTGTCGAATTTAATCGCACACGGCAATACAAAGTATTAGCACGAATAAAGAATGTAATTGTGGGCATTTGAAAGAGTTTTAGCATCAGCGTGAGTGTTTGTTTTGATAATTTATCAATACTCACGCATTTGTAAATAAAAGGTTACAAAAAAAGCCCCGTTGTATCGGGGCTTTTGCTCTAAAACTTAGATTTAGTGACCTTGTCAGGATTCAAACCTGAAACCTCCTGAGCCGTAATCAGGTGCGCTATTCAGTTGCGCCACAAGGCCATTTTGTATTCTTATTTGCGAGTGCAAAGATAGGGACTTTATTCCTTTCTTGCAACACTTTTTTTGTTTTTTTTTGAAAATTATTCGATCACTGCACTTATTCCTCTGTCTAGTAATGCAGTACACATTGGCTCTAATCGCTCAAATGTTCCGCGTTTAACCTGACATTTGCCATTATAGTGAATAATTGTCGTGCATTGCTCCGCTTGAATGGCATCATGACGACATACTTTTATCAGCGATTCGATAACATGATCAAAAGTATTTACATCATCATTGTACACAATCAAATCTTTTTGCTCTGTCAATTGCTCAATCGAAAAAACTTTTTCTTGTGTTTTTACACTACTCATCTCTTTCTCCTTTTATTGTTGTTGATTCTAGAATACTTACTTCAGTGGAAATTGCAACTTCCTTTAATGCTGATAGTGCTGCATTCTTGAGGTCAAAGATACGGATTTCTAATCCACTCGTTGTTAAATTATATGTTTTTCTATATGGAAAAAATGTTAACCAATATGCCAAATCCCCAGGAATAGTAGTCCCATTCAGCTTTATGATGGTTGGGTCTTTGTCTAGCTCAGCTACTTTTTCAACACTTAATTGAATGGTGTCAATTTCTGAGGCAAATGCAGAAATACGTGGTAAATCTTGATTGCTTGGATAAAAAGACGATTTAATACGTTTATCATTGATGTCATAATAGAAATCACCCTTGGCATTGTAGCGACGCAATTCCTCTTCTGGATAATCTACAAAAGTGTTTTTACTGCTAAATTGAATGTAATGTGTTACTTTTTGCTGATATGTATTCAGTTCAGATTCATTTGTGAAGACTTCGATTTCACGTGTTGAACTTACTTGTTGCTCCACAGATTTTGTAGTTGAATTTACAGGCGAATAGACAGCAATTCCTTCAGCAATCAATTTCTTTGCTTGGGCAACGGTAATACGCTTCCCTTGATAATAAGCAACGACAAAAGCATCTGCAACTTTATCTTTTACTAGGCCCAATTGTTTTACTGCCTCACTTACCTCTCCAAAAAGTCCTACCGAATAACGAATTTGTCCGTTCTCAAGTCGAATGGTGTACAAGGGATCAAGATGGAAAAGACGCTCGGATGGTACAGGTTTGTTGAATACGCCGATCTGAACTGTAAAACAAATTTTAGTTGGATCAAATTGCTCTATTGCAATGGCTTTTGCAGCTCCTATTGCTTGATTGTATGTGTACTCCGAAACTGGTTTAATTGCTTTTGTGGTGTCTTCTAAACCTACGTTTTTTGCAATGTTGGTACTAACTTCCAACTGAATTTTTTCTGCTTGTTGAGCAAGGCATTCTCCTCTAGCTTCTAATTGTCGCGCTTCTGCAAATGAAATTCGTTTACCATCGCAATAGGCAACAACAAATGCATCTTCGTAACCGATTTTGCGAATCTTTTCACGCGCATCGACAACAGCTTGTGCGGCATTGAAATAACCAGCCATGTAACGTGTGATTTTTGAATTTTCAATTTTTTCGCCTGTTACAGGTGTAAATTCTTTGAAATGTTGCTCTGGAATTGGCTTGGCAAAGGCACCAACCTGCACACGGTATACTAATCCTTGTGGTGCTTTTACTTCAATTGGAATCTTTTTTAATTCGGCGACAGTCGTTGGAGTAGGGTTGAACTCAATCCCACTTATTGAAATCGGTACAAGTGCAGTTGCAACAAATGCCTTTTTTATTGGATTAATTCCCCTTGCGGCTAAATTTTCAAACTTCATTTGTTTGGTAGGTTCTTTTGGTAAAGTCATCTTTATTTCAGCATCAAGTGCTTGAATTTTTTGTTCAATTTCCTTTAAAATTATAGATTTTTCTGTAATTTTTTGAAGCAACTGATCCTTTCTGTTAGATGTAGAGCTTTCCGAATTCAACTCGTTTTTCAAATCTATCTGATAAGAAGCAAGTTCCTTCGTTTGCTGCATGTGGTTATTCAATAAACTATTTTTAGAGGCTATTAATTTAGCATAGCTTTCATAGGATTCTTCCGCTGCAATTTGTCTTTCTTCGTTAAACGAAATAGTTGTAGAATTTGATTTTAATTCTGGAGCAGGTTCAAATTTTCGATACAATTTTAATTGTGATTCGTAGAACTGTAATTCTTCTTGTGTAAGAGCAGAACAGTCTTCAATTTTCTTTAGTACTTGCTGAATTGTAGTTTTTTCTTCTTTTTTGGCAGATTTAAGTCTACTTTCTGTGTCGTATTTCCATTGCGTTAATTCGTCAATTTCAATGAAAGCCAATCGTCTTTTTTGCACTAATTCTTCTTGTGTAATAAGACGCGATTCAGGATGTGCAGAGCTAAGTTGCTGGTTCGCATTTAATATCAATTGGCGCTCAGTAGAATGAATGACTTCTTCTTGCAGGTCAATTTTTTGTTCCAACAATTGCTTTTGCTTCAAATCGTTCTTTGCTGTATTGATTAGTTTATCTAAAGATTGAATTTCACTCGGAATACTATTCGATAGTGATAAGATGATCTTATCTAAATGAGCTGCTTTATTAGACATGCGAATAACGTCCTCCTTCGTTTCCTTTTGAGAAAGAATGTTTAGTTGCTTTTGAATGTCGGCTCTTTCCTTTTTTGTCAGTGATTCAAGCTCTAACTGCGTTTGTAAATGTATTTTATCTTGGGAAATTTCAGATTCTTGTGAGATGGTAGTAGTTTCAATTTTCTGTTCAACTTCACGTACAGCAAACTCATCTAGCTTTTCTGCTTCCAATCGTTGCTGTTCTGCTACAATACGTTCTTGTTCTTTTTGCTTTTCAAGTTCGATTTCCTTCGCTTTTTCTTGTGCTGCTATTTCAATATTCTTTTGTTTTTCATCAGCTAATCGTTGTTGCTCTGCTAAAACACGTTCTTGTTCTTTTTGCTTTTCAAGTTCGATTTCCTTCGCTTTTTCTTGTGCTGCTATTTCACTATTTTTTTGTTTTTCTTCAGCTAATCGTTGTTGCTCTGCTAAAACACGTTCTTGTTCTTTTTGCTTTTCAAATTCGATTTCCTTCGCTTTTTCTTGTGCTGCTATTTCATTATTCTTTTGATTTTCGTCAGCTAATCGTTGTTGTTCTGCTAAAACACGTTCTTGTTCTTTTTGCTTTACAAGTTCAATTTCCTTCGCTTTTTCTTGCGCTGCTAACTCGCTATTCTTTTGATTTTCGTCAGCTAATCGTTGTTGTTCTGCTAAAACTCGTTCTTGTTCTTTTTGCTTTACAAGTTCAATTTCCTTCGCTTTTTCTTGCGCTGCTAACTCGCTATTCTTTTGATTTTCGTCAGCTAATCGTTGTTGTTCTGCTAAAACACGTTCTTGTTCTTTTTGCTTTACAAGTTCAATTTCCTTCGCTTTTTCTTGTTCCGCTTTTTCGTAATTTGCTTTCAACATCGAAGCTTCAGCTATCTTACTCTCAATATCCATGGTTGTGGATGTAATATCCAACAAAGGGAAGGTTGATTTTAACTGTTGAATAGAATTTTTGTTAGCAGTCAATGAAGCCGTTAATGCATTTAAATTTGCAATTTTTTCGGCATTTTCACTTGTATTTAATTGCTCAATTGTCGAAGTAAAGTGAGAGGCAATTTCAGCTGTTAATGCTGCTAGTTTTACTTCAGATTCAACGGCATTTTGTTTTGAAATAAAATCTTTTTCGAACGATTCGATTTGAGTTTTACGCGTATTGATTGCTGATTCAGTTGCTTTAATTTGTTTTTCGAGAACATCAATTTTTGCTTGATTTACCGATTTTTCATGCACTTTCTCTGCCTTAATGCGTACAATTTCTTCTTCTACTTTAACAATTAAATCACGTTCTAACGAATTTAGTTGCTCCAATTTTTGAAGTTCTGTTAATTGTTTGTTTGCTTGCAATTCTTGCTTTGCTGTATTGAATTGGGGTGCAATTGCATCAATGATATTTTCACTGTTGATTTTGGCAATTTCCTCTTTTACGGCTGCTCGTTGTGCTTGTTTGAAAAGTTCTTGATCTAATTCTAATGCATGCAATTGCTTTTGAAGTGCAGTTACTTGAGCTGATTTTTGTTGATCTTCTAAAGTCGTTGAATTGTTGGACTCACTGATCTTTTCAGCTAATTCGGCACGTTTCTTTTCATTCAATTCAAGTAGTTGATGTTGTCTTTCGTAAGTGCTCAATCGGTTGTCCATTAAGATTTCTTCAGAAGCAGCGTTGTACGTTTCCATTGATCTTTCAACTTCACTTTCTGTCGATGCAACTTGGTTCGATTGCTTTAATGTTGTTAAACTTGTTTCAATGTATGTTTTTAATGTCTGTGCTCTCGAATCCGAAATGCTTGCTTTTGTTTGATCTAACTCAGATTTGCTTACAAACTTTCCAGAATGATGTTCGATGGCGTTAATCAATACCAATCGTTGGTTGTTTTCAGTTCGTTTTAGCTCGCTTGCTTCAATTAATTTTTTTGTTTTTTCACTGTGGGAATTTAGCTCCGCCAATACAGTTTTTTTCTCTGTTATTCGATCTTTAATTTCAGGTTTCGCTTTGTCTTTTGCTCCTTCTAATTGCTGTTGAAGTGTTGCAAGATCATTCTCTATTCTAAATTTTTCTTCTTGATAACCTTGTTCTATTGTTTTTAATCGTGCAATTTCTTCATCAAACTTTTCTTGTTTCTTATAAAGTTCCGTAGAAATGGAAATGGGCGAATTATTACTTAAAACAGCTTTGATTAGTTCACTGTTTTGTTGCATTAATAAAACCTGTGAAGATGTATTGTTTTCATTTACAGCTTGTGAAAAAGCAGTCGTGAGTTTATCGAATGCGATAATTTTTGCGGGTTCAATCGCAGTAGTTTGTCCACCCAATTGTTTTACCTCCGATAGCGTTTGTGTTATTTGATTTGCTTTATTTTCACGCTGCTTGACTAAATCTACTGCATTAGTTAAAATGATTTCTTTTCTGTTATGGCTTTGCGAGGCGTCGGCTTCTTTTACCAGGTTTCGAATTTCCGTGTCGATTGCAGCTATTTCTTCGTACAATTTTTGAGCAACAGCATTTGCTTTTTGTTCTAATAATGAGCCAGCATTTGAGGAATTAATTAGAAGTTTATTTGTTTGATCCAAGATTTGAGCAACTTCTTGCGGTAATCGGTTTGGAAGTCCAACTTCGGCAAGAATGGCATTCATTTGATTGTCATGATTGCTGTCACTATCTGAATATTGTTCTTCGTTTACTTCTAAATTTGCACGTTCTTTTAGTACTTGCGCAATGATGGCTTGTGCATCCTCAACTTGTTCGTCAAATAGGTTTACAATTCGAACAATTTCCTTTTCATTCGATCGTTCATGAACCATTCGCTGTTTCAAAGGACGCATTTCTTTTAAAAAAGGTATTTCGACATCCGCTAAATAGATTTCTTCTCGACCATCAATCTTAACTTTGTATTGGTATTTTCCACCTTTCGGAAAGGTGATCAAATACGATTCATCTTTTAAGTTTTTGAAAGTTCCAATTTTTCGACCGTTGGCTTTGTCAATAACTTCAACAGCCATTTTTGGATTGCTCGCTAAAATGGTAGAAGTGAATGCACCTTTCACAATCGCTAATTGGATTGGAATACGTTCTACAGCAACTTTATAAACGGCTATATTTCCATCTTTTGATTGTCGCGTAGAGGAGAAGAAGGCATTTTTATTGTCTTTATCAACGACGTATAGAATGTCATCATCTGGTGAACTGATGGAGAAATCTACGTTTGAAACATCTTCAAATTGATTGTTATCTTGATTTTTTTTCGATTTGAAAATATCATATCCTCCCATGGAGTTATGACCTTTTGAAGAAAAGTACAATTCATTTCCATTTGGATGCAAGTATGGAAAATCCTCATCAAAATTAGTGTTTACTGATCCCGGTAGTTTTTGTGGAACACCAAATTTTCCACCAGGTAATCGTCGAGCGATGTAAATATCTAAGTTATCTCCATCTCCATAACTTGAGAAATAAACATTTTCTTGATTTGGAGAAAGGTGAACAATTGGCTTATGATTTAATTTCTTGTCGACCTTAGATTGAAAATCAACTGCTAAAATGATACTTCCACCTATATCTTTTAGGTCATACAAACGAAAGAAATCACTGTGTTTGATTTCGGTTTTTTTACGTACTATAACGTCTGTTAGTGTTACAAGTAAGTTTTTACCATTTTCACACATGGCGATATTTCGTTGTGCATCGGCATAAAATTCACCCTTGACACCAACTTGTGAAATGTAGTTTTTGTATTGACCTATGGCGTCATTAAATTGATAATTGAGGTGATAAGCTTTACCAAGGTAGTAAGTTGCTTCAGCAATAGTAGGTTGACTTTTAACTGCATAACTTAGATAGCGAATGGCATCTTGCTTATTATCTGAATTAAAAAGTATACACGCACCATATTTGTAGCTGTATTCAAAACTTTTAGGCTGTAAAGACAGAAGTCGAAGATAAAGGGGAGTAGCTTCTGTGTATTGCTTTTTCAAAAACAGGCCATCAGCATTTGTTTTCATCTCAATTTCTGTTTGAGTGAATGCTTGAATGACAGTTAATGAACTGACAACAATAAAGATGATCTTCTTTAAGAGTGGCACGAGGTAATTTAGCTTTCGCGTAATTTACCTCAAAATTAAGCAATAAACTTTACTTTTTAAAGAGGTTCATTTTATTTTCATTTCCTGCGATCAATCGTTGGATGTTTTGACGGTGTTTATAGATCACCAGCGAAGCCAAAATAATCGAAAATGAAATAAGGTAAATGGAATCACTTTTGAAAATGAAATAAATGGAAGTGGGGAAAATAATGGATGCGATTATAGCACCAAGCGACACATACTGTGAAATGATAAACACGATTAAAAAAGCCACAATACAAATTCCTGCTGCTGGTGGATGAATACCAATTATAACACCCAATGATGTTGCTACACCTTTTCCACCTCTAAAGTTGGCAAAAATGGGATAAACATGTCCAACCACTGCACTAATTGCTGAAACAATCTGTACGGTAATCAATGCATCTGATTGCCACGGTCCAACGTTGAATAGGAAAGGGAGAAAAGATGCGATGAATCCTTTGATGATATCTATTGAAAGTACAACAATTCCTGCTTTTTTTCCAAGCGTTCGAAAGGTGTTTGTTGCACCTGCATTTTTACTTCCATGTTCACGTACGTCAATTCCGTATTTCATTTTACCAATCCAAACTGCAGTTGGAATGGAACCAAGTAAATAAGCTATGACGGCAAATAGGATATAATTCATTATTTAAAAAGATTGTTAAACACAGTTTTAAGTCCACCTTGACCAAGTTGATAGCTGAAGTTTTTCGATTTTCGCTTATCATCTTTTAAGGAAGAGATTAGCGAAGATAGTTCATTATCTCCAGTCATGATATCCATTATTCCTTCTTTTTTCCCCATTGAATAGTTGAAGAAATAATCAGCTCCACCTGGAATATCAATCGAAAAGGCAAACCAATCTCCACCAACTTGTGAATATTTTTGTTGGAAGAAAGCATTAAATGGCACATATTTCATTACTGGTTTCTCGTAGATACTTACCAAAACAGCTGATTCCACATTTGTAATCAAACCTTTGAAATTGTTTAAGTCAGGTTTGTTGTAGTAACTCATTCTCAATCCTGTAAACGTAAAAGTGGACTCCAATTGTGTTGGAATTTTCTTTAATTCTCCTTTGATAGAAAAGTCTTCTTCCAATTTATCAGCAAGGTTTTGATTCCCCCAGTTAGACATGGCAGATTTCAATGTGTTGGTAAAGAAATCCGTTGGATTTAATCCGCTTGTTGCATTGATTTTTTCTGGAATATCTTTTAAAATATTTTTATCAATTGGGATAAACATTTTTGTCGTTAGATTAAATAGAACATTCCCAGTCGTTTGGTTGTAGTCGACCGTTCCAACAGATTCCATTTTTATATCTCCGTGATCCATTCCAAGATTTACTATTCCATCACCCGACATGGAGCATGTAGCAGTGTTCAATGCAAGGTAGTTTCCAGGAGCCGAACGGTTCACCAATTTTTCTTTTGAAGCAATTTGGAATTCTTTTGTACCAAAGTCATACGTTAATAAGCCAGACGAAGTAATAACAATTGGATCATTTGGATTGGACAACACGGATAAGAAGGTTGGATACATTTCTAAGCTATCTACATTGGATGCATCACGCCAAACAATTCCTGCAGAAATCGGCTGACCGTCTAAGTTTTTCATTTGTGCAGACACAGGGATTTGGATGTTTTTAGGGTCGATTGAACTTGAAAATGCCAACCAGTTACGTTCAAACTTCTCGCAAGAGTGATTGATTCTTGTTGCACCGCTAAATAAGATTTCAGGAGTAGATGCGCGTACCATCAATGTACCATAAAAATCAAATTCTTCACTCAATTTAAATTCAGTGTTTTGGTCAACTTTACCAGACGCTACAGTTTGATATGAACTATCTAACTTGATGTTTTCCATTATAATGTATGCTGGGATACTATCTTTATCGTAATAGGGGTATTTACCAGATGCTGTGTAAGCTCTTCTAGCTGTAATATTTGCAGTTACCTCTTCAAACTTATGGTATTTAGTGATGTAATTTGCGATAATCATTGCATTCGTAAATGTCTCCATTTGTGCTTTTTTACGAATAGTCACTTTCATGCTATCTGGATAAATTCGTGCATCCGCAACATCAATGTATTGTACTTCATTACAGTAAATTGTTTTCTCACGCATATTTAATTTAGCTTTTGGAGCTCTAAACTGTAATGAATCTTGTTTTGGATGCGTTGAATAGAAGTTGGGACCCAATAAATCCACTCCAGCCGTCACGTCTAAGTCTTTTCCAGCTGTTTTTTCCATGTCGATTTGATCTTGATCCATAAACCAGGTAAACATGTCCATTTTACACATGTACTGATTCACTGGGAAAGATACCTGAGATTCACCGTGGTTTGAATTAAATAAGCCTTTTCTATCTTTAAAGCTGACATGCGACTTCACGTTATTCGTTTCAAATATCAAAGGAGCTTCGCCGTCTTCTTTGTTTTCATTTTTTAAGTTAAAACTCGAAGTATCTGCGTATAAATCGGTGTGTTTATAGACATAATTTTGAGATACCATTGAAGCGTTTTTGAAAGTCATTAAACCTTTTCCGCTCATTCCTTCTGGTGTAACAAAAGTAGTTCCTCTCAATTTTGCCTCATTATTAAAGTACTCAATGTCGTAACGTTGCGTTGAGTTTGCTTTCAATACTTTCTTTTTAGGAATGTAAGTCATGTATGCTTCTTCGCATTTAGCATTTGGAAATTGGATACCATTTGCAACAGCTTCATTGGTAAATTTCACTAAGCCAATCGTGGAATCTGGAAGAAATGTAAACAGATTTTTAGAAACAGAAGTTGACTTAACAAAATCAATCGTTCCACTTCCTTGAAGTCCTCTTCCAGACAACATTACTTTGTTGTCATATTTAGCACCTGTTCCATAGAAATTAAAGCCTTCTTTTGGTGCAGCTGTTGAAAAACCAAAAGAATAATCTGGCATGATTTTCAAATCTTCTTTAATAAGTGGAAATATACCTGCCGAAACCAGCTCGCCTTTCAAGCGCAATGCTTTATCATTGAAATTATCAATGCTATCGATTTCAAACGGTTGAAGCGCGTAGTAAAATCTTGTACTATCATAAGCACCATTGTAAAGTGCCTTTTCGTTGTAATAAACTTTAGTTGGGTTTTTAACACTCAAGACAGGGAATTTTGCTGTCGTGGCGTCTTTTTTATTTCCAGATCTATTTGTCGGTAAATCGATCAAAATGTCTCCGATGATATTGTTGAATGAAGTTACCATTGCGATTCCTTCATTACCATGCGAAACATCTAGTGGAGAAGCACGAATGTAAGATTTGTCTGTTTGTACGAGGTTGATTTTATTGTCAGCATAGTTGTAATTTGCACTTAAAGTATTTATTTCTAGCTTACCAACATTAAGCCATCCTCCAAATTCTAAATCTCTATTTTGTTTAACTTTAATTTTGAAATCTTTTGGAAATATGTGCACATTTTGACGTTCTGAAAGCGTGATTTTATCTACACCAAGTAAGTCTATATCCATAGTGCTCATGTTGAATGTACCGTAATTTTCATACATTCGTCTTCGCTCATTTTGCTCTTTGTATTGTGCTACAAGTGCTTTTAGTGATTCGTTCTTTTTGATTTCTTCGTCGCTATATCCTTTTAATTCTTTTGGGCGGAAATCACAAATAATAGCGATGTTGTCATAATCTGTTTTACCTGCGTGACCTTTCACAAAATGTTCTAGTTTTCTATTTATAGTTACACGTTTGTTTTCTGTGTCGTAAGAGATAAATCCTAGAACTGCCAATTGAAGCATCAATGGCCTAACTTGTTCAAGTGACCCGCCTAATGCAGTGGCGCATTCTCCTTCACTCAATACATATTTATCAAATTTATAGGTGTATTTGTCAATTGCAACAAGTGGATGAACTGCGGATAGACCTTGAAGTTTATTGTACAATTCAATATCGTAGTAATGATTGGATTCAAATCGTGCTATTTTTTGTTCCTGGCTAGTACCTTTTTCATAGGTTAACACCAACATGTTATCTTTCATATTGATGATAATTTTAGGAACGTAATAATCTAATTTGTGGTATGAATCACTAAATGGCGCTTGACCTAGACCTGAACTATAGCGGGCAAATTCAAGTGTTTGATCTTTTAGCAAGTACGTAAAATTGGCACTTGGATGTATAATCGAATCGCCTGTATTTAAAGTAATGTTGTTTCGACTGGCACTACAAAATATTTTTGCATCTGAGATGATAACCTCTGCTGATCGCGATGTAACAAAAGGTTTACCGTTTTTTATGATGGTGATTTTTGCTAAATTATTTTTCACTCCAATACCAACGAAGTTTGCTCCTCGCAAAGAGAAAGACCCTTCATAATTAACGTTAGGTTTTATGTTATTGATTTTAACGTTTGAATTGTAAGAGATAAATTGCGGGTAAACACGGTCTTCTTCACGACTGATTTTAAATGCTCTTTCGGATAAGGTTCCTTGTAAAGGTTCATTCATCAAGGGAGTTTTTAAAACAACTGAATCGATATTGACATTCGTGTTTTTCATAGAAATTTGGTGCTTTTTGATTGTAGCAAATGTTTGATCTTGCTTTAATCCGACCTTTTCCCATGTTATTTTTCCACTTGTTCCATCCCA
>Ga0233377_1000274_pt1 | contig 26527 bp, 22 predicted proteins | sample ElkDunMinimDraft_6_FD_191540 | JGI IMG/M metagenome (GOLD analysis project Ga0233377, IMG submission 191540) | Fecal eukaryotic communites from dung pellets of Tule Elk in California, USA - Elk Dung E36 | ecosystem: Host-associated > Mammals > Digestive system > Large intestine > Fecal | place...
CATCTTCCAATTCCTGAACGTTGAAAGTGTTGCAAGCATACAGGGCTTCCGCAGTAGCTACGGCGGCAGCAGCCATGTAATAAGCGTTTTCATTTTCAATGCCCGTGTAGCCCTCGTTGGGCAGTTCATCGCCGGGAACCACGATAAAGCCAGCCGCGCAAACAGCGTCAGCCGCAGGAGAACCTTCCTGGAACTTGCCAGTAATGTTCTTAGTCGTATCAAACATATGGTTGCTGACACGAAGTTCAAAAGCAGAATCTTTAATAGCAGCCATTTTATCTCACTCCTTTTTGTTACTGCGCATTAACCCAAGCGAGAAGTTCATCCGTGCTATGCTCTTCGCCGGGGTTTTCGCCTTTTACCAGTTCATTCCAAGAATAGGTCTGGTTCTTCTTGGCCTTGGCTTCGGCATCGAATTCGGCCTGTTTCTGGGCGCACAGCGCTTCCAGTTCCATGCAAGCCATGCGATCACCGCACCATTCGCCATCTTCCATGCACTCGTTAAAGCAGCCTTTTTCAGCGCGTTCACACACTTTATCGGCAAGTTCTTTACCATAGGCGCAACGAGCGTCACGGTCTTTGTTCAGGGCATCCAGACGAGAAAGCACAGCCTTTTTCGCATCAGAAATCCGGCGCTTCTGTTCCTTCTCTTCGGCAACCTTCACTTTTTCCTCAAGTTCAGCGATCTTCTTGGATTTTTCTTCGATGTCGGCATTGGCGGCGATCAGTTTCGCAGAAATGCCATCGATGATGGATTCAACATCTACGTCAACCTTGTTCTCGCTGTCGAACGCAAAGGAAGCATCGACACGCATGGGGAAAATCCTCTCGGGGATAACACCGCTTTTATCCTCTTCATCCTTGAAAACATAACCGTAAGGCGCACCTGTTTCTTCGGAAGCGAGGCAAATGCGCATACCATCGTCAGAAGCTTTAAGCACGGTGTACCCGGCAAACTGCTTCTGGAGATGCGCAATCTGGCGCTTGTTCATACCGTTGTTCACTCCTTTTTTCTTTGTTTCAGTCCTGGGGGTTTCATCCGCTTCTTGCAGCAAACTCGCTGCCCTCAACTTCATGCCCTCCAAATCGTCTCGCACGCTCATAGCTTTGATGCGTGCGCCGGGAATCGCAGGGGGAACGTCATCCCCCAGGATGGTCACACCAAGTCCGGCCCAATTTGTAAATATTTCCACGCCGTTATCAGATTCTTCCATTTCGTAAATCTCTGTCTCAGCCGATACATCCATCGTCCCTGTAACGCGGATTTTCTCGACTGCTTCACGAGCGTAGAAAGAGAAGATTCTGCCCTTGGCGATCATCCACAATTGACCATTGATTTCTTCTGTTCTGAAATCGTCTTTATTGTCTGAAAGCACGCCGATGATTCTTTCTGCTGTGCCATCGACAAACGTGTATTCTTTGCCGCCGTCCGGCAGACGAACTTCACGCATGTTATGTCCGTCACCGATTTTCTGGCCTACATAAGCAATGAGGATCGGCTGGCCCAGAAAAGATAGATAATGCTTGTCCAGATTCCGATAATCCCATTTGTTATTGTTAAGGCCCTCGCGCATGACGCGAATCTCTACGGCAAATTCGTATTTGTTGAGTGCGCGTAGGAAGGTGATCTCTCCGGTTCTTCCCTCGCTCTTTAGCACGTTTTCTTCCATGCCCTACCCACTCTCCTTATGAGAAGAAATAGAAAAAGGCCATGATGTGCTTTTCACACAACATGGCCCTAATTGACCGTTCTCCGGCACTATTTTGCCGAAGCATTAATTGGAATAACTAAACCGGATATTATACTTTCAATCGTATCTTACAAAGCGTTTTATAAAAAGTCAATGTTTTCAACGTTTGCTTATTTTTACTCCCACGGAAGCTGTGTAATCGTTGCAATTGGGAAGTCCTGAACGCTTGTGGCTTGAATGGTCATTTTCCCTGTCTGCCCTATCGGTCTTGTAAATCCATTGACTAAATGGCGCTCAATTGGAGAACCTGGCTTGTCCTCTCTTGTGATCGTCACAAGCTGATTCTCTTGTATATGGAACAACTGAGAGCATTCGATAGATACAGACTTATGAAGGATCGTCTGCCTTTTGAGTTTGAATACAGCCAAGTCCTCACATTGCCGTCTGCTTGCGTACCCTGCCGCTGTTTCACGGTAAGTCTTTTTCCCAATGAGGTTTACATTGGTATCGCTCGAAAGGTCGTAGTTAGTGGCCCTGCCGGACACATTCTTGTATTCATCCAACGCTTCCCCGGTAATGATTACATCGTTGAATACATCAGAATTCTTAGAAGTATACGTGGCTCCAAGAAATGTAATTTCGCTCGGGCTGAAATTCCACATAATAGGCTTTGTGGTGTCTAATATATCGTCCTGGCTCGGATCGAGCCGTAGTCTGCCCTCTGCGTCATACCCAATCCATCCGGCAAGAATCTTGTTCATCTCAAGTATAATATCCGCATAACTGCCTGTATCACTGTCGCACCTGAAATCATACGGCATAAGTAAGTCGCTTATGCGTTCACCGCTTGGCAAAAGCGATGTTTGGCTGTTGTAGTATTCGGTAAATATCGGCCTTACGTTATCAACCACTTGCCCATTCCCGGTGGGAAGATCGAGCAACGATTGAATGGCTGTAAATATATTGTTTCCTTTAGTAACCTCATAAATACCATCCAGCCGTCCAAACAGCGTACCATCCAGATAAGACCATTTGTCGTTTAGATTGAGTTTAACCGTGCGATTAGTCGGGGTGAAAGTTTCTTCCGGGTTCACGATATAAAAAACGCCTTGAGGGAGTAAGTATTCAGCGCCGTTTGGGAGAATCATCCCTTCCATCAGTCTGATTCGCTGTCCGAACCATAGATTGTTTACGTTATAATCAAACTGATTGTCAACGTTGTCGAGCGTTACCGTTGCCACCCTCCTTCTCCCATTTTGAAGGTTGACCGTCAGGCTTCCTTCTTGGATAAAGGCTTTGCTCTTGCTGTTTGATCCTAAATTATCCAAGGCAAAAGCAACAGTATTATCAGGCTGTAAAAACTCAAGCCTCGCCACTTTCACAAATGGTTGCCTTAACGCCCGGTAATAGTCGAATTCAGACACGTTTTCTCACCGCCTTTTACGCTTCCTCGCCAGTTAATAGAATGATGTCTCTCTGCTGGCTCAAGTAGTAATCGTTGGCATTGTAAGCGCCGGGATTATAAACGTAGAAATCCCCGTTATATACGCCAAAGTCAGTATTGCTATTGTAGATAGGAGAATACACCATAACCACTTCCCCAGTAAATACATCGACGTAGAAATACGGAAGCCCGGTAAATACGTCTGTTCCGGGGATAGAAGATTCGATGATAGAAACGTTATCCGCGTCTGCCACTTCGACCCAAGGCAATGTGATTTTCGCTGGTAGCGCAACGTATTTCTCGCCAATCGTCATCTGTATAGGCGCAGAAGTTTCCACTTGGAACAACTCGCCTTTTCTGGTTTTCAGGAACTTTGTAAGTTTGGAAGTGGATACTTCGTACAGTTCCTTCATCAAATCGGTTGAGTCTACATATTTGTCATTTTCAACTCTGCCAATTAATCCGGTAAGGCTACCGCTCCTGTAATTTGCATTCACTCTCTGATACACAGGGTATTGGGTGAAGTTTTGAAGCGTGGACGGCGTGTTGTTATTGCTCATAGCACCGTTTGAAGAGTCCAGGGCAAACACAAAATGCTTTTTGACTATATAATCTCCAATAGCATTCTGCTCACAACACAAAAGATGATAGTGCATAAACAGAGGGGTAAGTTTCTTTGTCTGCGGCAGTAATTCGGTGAAGTATTCAGAAATAATTCCGTTGAAATCCCTTCTGAACTCACTAAAAATGTAATATTCGTAACCTTTGCCAGACACTACGCCATAGTCGTATATCGTTTGATTTGAGATCGGAATTCTTGTTATCTTCTTTAATTGAGGGCCGCTGTCTGTTCTGCGGTAAATACCGTAACCGATCAAGTAATCAGGACTCATGCCCGTTCTCGCAAGGTATCCAGCGTTCAATGATCTATTGGCAAACGCTATCAAGAACAGAACTGTATCGCTGTCCATGTGTCCCGTCTCGTTCCCGGGTATTATGGTGTTTTGCAAAATGTCATATGTATCTTCATCACCTGTATAATTGTCCACTTCAACGAAGGTAAAACGGTTTGTGCCATGAATTGTAATTGTGTTGATGATACCAGTCTGCCAAGGCTTAATCGCAGAACTCGCAATATACTTCCCGCTGTTATAACGGCAAGTATACATTGCTTTCGGCGTTATTACCATCGTAACATCGTCACCGTTTACAATCGTGGAATTCACCTCTGCAATAGTTTCTCCGTCTTTCTCAAGGCAAACGTTAGAGCCTTTGGTATAAACGGAGAAATATCCATCGTCTGTCGTAAAATCGATTACATACGTCTTTACGTTCTCAATACTTAGTGGATTCATGTTAAGAGTTATATAGTATTGGGGGCTGATATTCAGATATTCAGTCGGTATTCTTCCCCATGTAACTGTGCTTTCTTCTGTCTGTAGATATAACTGATATGTGCCGTATTTAGACGTATATCGATTGTTTTGGACGAAAGAATAACTCCCGCTTCCTCTGCCGTATGAGTAAAGGTTGCTTGCTGTTTTGATCTCCAAAGCGCCCCTTGAGCAATCTACGCACGCTGTAAGCGGTTTGAAAGTGCTAAAGTAATAGTAGTCGTAGTTTACAGAAAACTCGATCCAGTTAGTGCTTACCTCCACGCCGCTTTCAGAAGCCGCCATAAGCCTGATAGCATACTTATCGCCCCACACAAACCCGTCAAACGTGCATCGTATATCTCCTGAACCGTATACATGCCCGGTGTCAAGCAGGATTTCACCTTCGTTATTTCTGCTTACAATCTGCCACCTGTACCATTGGATGGCATCGCCTTCAAGTTGGCTGTAATACCCAATAAAAGTATATGTTCGCTGCGGAATTATACGCCCGGAAGTAACGTTAGATATGTATAACGTGGGCTTGGTACGGGCCATGAAGAAGCTTGCGCTCGATTGCGTCACATAATCATTCGCACCGCTCCCCCACCATTGCGTGAGTACCATTTTATAGCCAGGAGCATACCCGTTCGTAATTTGAGCGCTTGACAATTGCGCCGCTGTCAGCGAAGTTTTGAAGCGAACGGGATTCCCTTGAGAATCCGTTCCGTAGAACGGTGTTGCCAAGTATACTTTGTGAGAATCGTACTTGACGGGGGAAGTGGACAAGTTCTGCATGATAACATACTGATATGCTACCATGCCCGAACTGCCGTTCACTTGCCAGCTAATTTCCATCCCTTGGTCAGCATCGATGACCCCTTTGCCGGGGCCACTTAATGTATCAGGGAGAACGTTGGTCGGTTGAAACAATCCCATATCTGCATTTCCTCCTTTTTTATCCTTATCGTACAGTTACGGTGTTGGTATATACGCCAAGTTTGGACAGCACACCACTAAGACTGTTATTGTTTGCTTCTTCCCTGCCGATCTTTACGCCGTTCACGTAGTAATTGTTATTGGTAACAGAACCTACAGCGCCGCCAACAACTCCGTATCTTCCCCGTATTGTCCCGTTAGCTACACCGCCCGTCAGCGTTCCCGTAGTTACGCCCGGAAGAACCCCCGCTCCGGCCTGACTAATCAGGTCTGCGATAGAACCTTCACCCGGCATAATGGGATTTCCGTTTGTAGCACGCTGAATAGCATATAACGCTTCGTTGTACTGGGTTTCTATACCCTTACCGTTGATTAACTGGCTAATCAAATAGTTCTGCACAGCGTTAGCGCCAGTCGCTTCCTGCGGTGATCCGGTGGAAATTACGGCTTGGATCAAAGAAGATAACGTGCCTGTCGGGGTTTGCACTGCCGTCTTAATGTCTTCCCAAGCTTCGGAAAGCTTATTGAAGTCGGCTTTCATTGCTCTAATCTTTTCATTGAAAGCGGTTTCTTCTTCAAAATCTTCCAGCGATTCTTTGGCAGACTTGAGGCTTTCTTGGGCAGATTTTACGTTTCGGGCATCAGCTTGCCAATGCCACTTTCCATCTTCGCCAAGGTATCTGACGGTACGATTGTTGAGGGCATCTGCTAAATCGGCCTGTGCTTTGGCAACTGCTTCCTGCTTTTTCTCAAGTTCATTCTGCTGTTTAGCAGCATCCCTCGCGTCTTGCAGTTCTTGGATTTGCTTGTCTAAGGTCTTATTTATCTGGTTGAGAATGAAGTCCATCATAGTCGTTAAGTTCGACCATGCTTTGTCCTTTTCTTCATCCTCCTTAGACGAATCTTTCTTTCCCCTATTGCCGTCCCCGCCGTTGCCGGAATTGTTGGAATCGCCCTTGTTGGAATTATCTCCTGATTTGTCTTTATTGGTTTCTGAGTACAGTTTTGCGCCGCCAGCCAGATTGATTGATCCAAACGAGAAAGTACCGTCAGCATAAGCCGGAACACCGTTCCCGGAGAAGATGCTTCTCGTTTCGGATGCTGTGAATACTTTGGCATGGGGTTGCAAGTTGACGAGCGTAGGTCTGCCGCCGCCAGCGATGAATGCACGCCCGTTATTAATCAGCAGTTCAGGGCCATCGCCGTCGTTGACCAGGGAAATCCCGCCAGGGTGGTCGCGAGTGCCAGTAGCAAATGTCCCGCTTAAACCCGAATGTTCTGTCCCGGCATCAGAATAAAAAACGTCAATTTTAGTTTGCCTATCTCGTGCAAGATTGTTAAGTTTCGATTCAACGCTTGAAACGTTACTGGCTTGGGCTGTTATTGTTGCCGTTCTGGATTTTTTCGCAACTGCGTTTAGGTCGCTATCAGCCTTTTTCGTTTCTGCTTCTGCTTTCAGCTTTATATTTTCTCTTTGCTTATTTATTAATGCGGTAATATCTTCATCTGCTTGAGTACCGTCTGCCGCAAGCGTTAGTTCTATTGCGTCAAGTTCTTCTGAAGAGTTGGTACTCTCAATAATTGCTCTGATCGATTCTTTTAACGCCGCTTCTGCGCCCTCGGCTAAACCTACCTCAATTGTCCCGGCTTTCTTTTTATTCTCAATATTCTGTAAACTTTGAGCAAGCCCACCCACCAAGGAAGCAGCCATTTTCGTGTCGGAGGATGCTCCTACATTAACCTCTACATTGTAAGCTTCTTTTAACGAATTCAATTCTCCCAGGATAGCCGCTATGCTCGGATCGATCTGCCCTGTTATTTGCGAAGAACCGATCTCTTTCAGCACATTTTGAACCTGAGTTAGTGTATCTAAGTAAGCTTCTGCGTTGACTTGCGCTTCTGTAAAATCAGGAGCGGTAGGTTCGGCTTCTTCTGTTTCTTCCGGCGCGGTTTCTTCTATTTTTTCGTTGGATTCGGTGATGCTGTCAGCGGCTTGGGAAATCTGTTCTCCGGCTTGCTCGGCGGCTTCGCCAACCTTTTCCACTTCGGAAGATAATTGTTCCGCGCTTTCGCTGGCTTTATCGGCAGCTTCGCTCACTTGCTCGTCCGCTTGGTCTTTCTTGTCCTCAACGGCCTTTACTGCGGCATCAGTAGCTTCGCCTTTGGTGTCGTACTGGTCTAAGGCGTTTAAAGCATTAACAAAGCTTTCCACCAGAATTCCGCCCCAGGCTTGGCTCAAATTCTGCATATCAGCATAACTAAGATCGGGAATGAAGGGGTTGCCGTTTTTATCTGTAAGTTGCTCCGCTGTCCACAGTCCGGATTGACGCATCAGTTCATACGCGCCATAACCTTCAATTTTGTTTCCTGCGGCATCGCGGTAATCGCCGTAGAGAATCTTGTACGCTTCGAGTCTTGAGCCAGCAGCGCCTTTGGCATTCATAGCCGCCATTACGCCTTCGTATGTTCCTCCGGCAGCATTGTATACCTCGTCACCCAGCATCATTCTGGCGGCGGCATACATAGCTGTGCTGTTTACGCGGCCCTCTTTGATTTCTTTCTCGAATGTCTCAAAAGCAGACTTATAATCGTTGAAACCGTCTGCCTTTGTCGTTTTCATCGCATCGTCAAACTGCTTCTTGGCATCTGTAGCTTTCTTGATAGATTCCGCAAGAGCATCAAAGGATTCAGCGGCGCTTTCTGCGCCCTCTCCAACATTGGATTCCTCTGTTTCGGAAGCAGATTCATTATATTCATTTAATGATTCTTGCAGACCGTCCATCAGTTCTTGCCACGCCCTCACGGGATCGGCGGCATCCCTAACGCCAGTTACAAATTTTTGCAGTGCCGTGTATACGCCGCTAAATTCTTCACCGATGGACTTAATACCATTTCCGGCTTCTTCACCAGTCAAAGTATAATTGCCGAAAATTTTCAGCATTGTCTCTGAATCTTTTAGGAACTGGATTATCTCTGCCGGATCGTTTTCGGGCTTTGTAAATTCCAACTGAGGCATACCGTAATAAGCATTTTCAGCAAGCCTAAAATAGTTAGTTTCTAATAAAATCTGTTGTTTTAACCAATCTAACGTTTCAACTTTTGTTGCATCCGGGAATCTGATCCCGGTATCGCTTCCAAAGTTGAAAAATCCATTTAGATCGCTTTCTCCAAACACCGCAACTGCCATAGAGCGCGATGTTTGTGCTTGCTCGAGCATTTGCTTTTTCTGCTCGGCTGATATTTCTGCTAACTTAGCTTTTTGTTCTTCATATTTACCATTAACAAGGTCAATCTGTCCGGCTTGTTCGCCAACCAGACTATTAAGCTGGCTTTGTAGGGATTGTAATTCTTCTAATTCGCCCTTCTCTGCTTGGATTCCGTCAGATGCAATTTCATCATATTTTTGTTTTATTTCTTCTATGTTTTTGAATTTTTCTACGCTTTTCGTCGTTTCTTGGACAGCTTTCATCGCTGCTTCTTGAACTTCTTTGATGAGATTCTCGTATGAAGATTTCCAGTATCCGATAGCGGCAATTCCAGCACCGATAGCTGTAGTGGCTATATTAAATCCACCAAATGCTTTGTTTTGCGAAAGATTAGAAAGCCCAGCAGAAAGCGATTTGAGCGCTGTATATGCCCCTGTTGCCATAGTGGCAAGATTTCCTAAACTTCCTGCGAACTCAAGAGCCTGTGTGCCGCCATCAATAAGGTTCTTAATGAATCCTTCATTGATGCTCTCATTCACTATTTGTACCCAAGTGGTTTTTAACTGTTCCGTTTTAACAGTCCAGCTATCCAGCATCGCTTGATATTCTCTCTCTGCGCTACCAGCAGAGTTTTGTATTTTCTCAAGCATCGGCTCATAAAGGGTTTCCCAGTTCATGATCAATGCCGCAAAAGCATTATAATAACGCTGACCAGCAACGGATTTACCGATTTCAAACAGATCAGTTTCTAACAGTTTGCCTTCCTTGAACGACTTGGCGAGAGCGGCAATGGCTTGCATGGGGTTGATTAACTTACCAGCTTTTTGCGCGGCCTTAATGCTATCATCGCCATATTTATTAAGCGCGTCAGACAGACTTTCGATATTTTCTTCTGTAACAGTAACGCCCTCTTCAATCTCGGTGGATGTATCTTTTAATACATTGAGGAAAATAGACCTCAACGCACGGGCCATTTCACCGCCTGATCTTTGAGTGGCGGCGGTCATTGTACCAAGAGCCGCAACCAATTCCTCAATAGGCACTCCGGCTTGTCCGCCCAAAGACGCTACAAGCGTCATACCTTCGGAAATCTTCTCAATACTCGTGGCGAAATTATTGTCTACCTCATTGGCGGCATCAAGTACATGAGTTAGTTTCTCAATACTTCCGTGGTATTGGTATCCAGCGTCAACAGCCAGCAGGAACTTGCTTGCCGCTTCTGCGGTCATATCACCTACCAACTGTGTCTGTGTGGCAAGTTCTGCCATGGCAACACTATTTTCGCCATAGCCAGCCCGTGCCATTTCGCTGGCAGACGCAAGGAAATCGCTGGGGGATTGTCCATATTTCTTTGCTGTATCATAAGCAGCGGTACGAATCCTTTCCATTTCGTCCGCTGTCGCGCCTGTAACCTTGCGATAAGTTACCATCTCATCGCTCATGTTTTTCATTTCGCCAAGAGCGTATCTGACGGCTTGCTGGGCTTTTTGCAGACTCAAATACTGCACCGCAACAGACTTGATGGAATCGGCAAGGTTCTTATAATGCCCGGAAAGCTGACTGCTTAATTTGGCTTGCGTAGCCTGATTCTGTGCTTCTGCTTTTTCCGATCTTGATTTTGCCGCTTGAGCATTATACAATTCTTTTTCCGACTTAAGCTGCTCTGTAACTAAACTCTGCGCTTCTTTTTGAGCAGCGATCTTTGACTTCGTTGCATCTTCAAGCGCTTTTTCCGCCTGGTAACGGGCTTTCAGCGCGTTAGTCGCTTCTCTTTCAGCTTTTAACGATTCTTTTGCTGCCGCTGCTTCACTTTTATAAGATTTAGTTGCATCTCCTACTTTTATAGAGCCAAGAGTTTTCTTTAACGCTTCGGCTTCTTTCTTTAGACTGGCGAGAACAGCGGTATCGCCCTTGACAACATTAACAGTTATTTGCTCTACACGCGGCATCGGCATCCACCTACCTTACTGATTTACTTACTTGAAATCTGCCGTTCAATCTCCGGCATAAGCCAATCGTCAACGAACTGGTCAATACCTTGCTGTGTGTATTGACGCGGAAAAGGTTGCATTTTGTAAATTTGCGATTTCGTCCATGTGTATCCGCTACCACTCTCAACGATGTCGAATACACGTTCTTCTGTTAAAATGTTCTCAACAGTCATCGTGTTTCCAGAAGCGTCTACCTTGTAGGCAATCGAGTTGTCCATTGTGTGCCGTCTTTCATACATTGTGGGGGTGTATGCTCCATATACGTTTGACTGGGCTGATAGTGCCATTACTTCTCGCAATACGCTTCCGGCTTGCGATGATTGCATAATATCCGCAACCTTATTCTCTATCTCTGCGAATACGTCTGAAAAATCAAAAGGATCGTTAGCCATCTTAATCCCTCCTATTTCCGGCCCATTCCGCAATCTCGCTTTCATTCGGCATTCTGGAATGGGTCAGATGTTCTTTTGAAAAACGGGGAGGGGAATCCCCCCTCCCCGCAATAATGCAGTTAGTGTTTGTTATTAGGCGGTAACAGTTACGCCAACGGTGATCGCGGCTACGCTGCTGCCCTCAGGGCCAGCAATGGTCAGCGTGGTATTGCCAGCCTGAACACCAGTAATCATGCCGTCCTCAACACTCGCGGTGGCGGGAGCAGTGCTGGTGATGGTCAGGTCAGAATACTTGGGCTGGGCAAGGCTCTGGTCAGCCATGACATACTTCACAGGGATGGCCTTGGAAGCTCCCACAGCAACAGAGATATTGCCGCCGACAACAGCCAGAGCAGAAATGGCATTGTTGCCGTTGAATACCAGGGGAACATAGGTCATGTAAGCCAGCATGGGGAAGTTGCAATCCACGCAGGAACCAATGTTCGCGGCATCGATATAGCTAAGAGCAGTACCGGAAAGGGTGCTGGTGGCGGGTTCGGTCTGGCTACCGTTCGTGGAAGCGTTACCCGCAAACTGCATACGGGGAATGTAGTAGTAAGCCCAACCAACCTGAGAACCACGATTTCCAGCATTGCCGCCCTCGGTGGAATACACAGCCATCTGAGCGCTCACGGTGTACACGCCGGGAGAGAACATGCCGGAAATGCCCAGTTCCTGACTGTCGGCGCGGCGTTCGTAATACATTACGTTGTAGCTGGTTCCAGCGGTCGCAACGAAGTCCTGAATCTCGCCATCTTCGTTGACTTTATAAGCCTTGCCGGGATCGTCAGAACCCGCAAAGTTCACATAGCAATACACATCGTTGTCACCGTAGCAAGCAACGGGGTTCGCATCGGAAAGAGTAAGGGTTTCATCTTCGGCGGTGATGGTGGTGCAAACCTGAGTAATGGCGTTGTAGGAAAGCTGGCTGCCAACCTGCATGGCACGAGCCTGGAGGCTGAAATCAGCAGTGGTCAGTTCCAAATTCACGCCGCTGTTGCTGGGAAGCTGAATGGCAATCGTGTTGCCCAAGCCAGCACGCACAGCGCCCATTTCAACTTCGGTGGTGAAGTTATTGGTAGACACCTTGGAACTCTGGTATACAATCTGACCATCGGAAGGCCGCTTAACCGTTACTTCGCAAGTCCCTTTGAGGTACAGATAGGGATTGTTCAAAACGATCATTTGTTATTCACTCCTTTATTTCTTCGATTCCCCGAATTGGTTCTGCGAGATAAGAGCGCCGCTCTCGGTCTGCTCTCTGTCGAAGCACCAACTCGGGTTGGGGTTGCCTTTTTCCCATTTGCAACCGTTAGTCGAGCCAATGCCGCAAATCAGATATTTCTTGTCTCTGTCTATTGCGCGTCTTGCGTATTCAAACTCGATAATTGTCCATTTCATAATTTCCAATGTTCTCGTGTGATACGCCAACGCAACGGAGGATTCGAGATCAAGCAAGTCTGCTTTTAGCTTTGGGGCATCGCGTTCGGCTAAGTCTCTTTCTGCTTCCAGAAGATCATCGTTCAGGGATTCGTCAGGCATTTCTTCTCCCTGCATCCAAACAATGATCTCGCGTATATCGTTGAACATATCAGCATTGATTTCAACAAAACTGTCATATTCTTCTTGATATACGCAGATAGATTTCAAAGTTCTCGCTTCTTCATCTATGTCTGGAAATATATATTTATCACGGACACAATTCTCATTTAAGCCAAGCGCTAATCCAAGACCATACATTATCTGGTACAGATAGCCGCCTGGTTTCCCGGTTATGCTAATCATGTCCATGTCCATAGCAAAAACAGCGTCAAGGAACGGCATCATTATGTAAGAAACAGGGAATGTGGATTGCCGGGATAGCCACACATTCTTACATAAGTTCCAGTCCTCATAGTGTTCCATAGTTATGCCCCAGAATTTCAGCCCATACTTTTCATATGATTTTCCCTTAAAGGCCAAGTTCTGAACCATAGCTTGCTTGTTCACGGCTTTCTCCATTTTTCTTTTTTCCTCCAGCCGTTATATATGTTAAAGTTTCTCGAGAGAAACTATTAACAACTACATGCAGTATCGCCGTTATCCGTGCCCATGTATGTAAGCCCCATTACAAGCCTGTAACCAACGTTCTGGCTCTGGTCTGCAATCGGTTCAAGCCCACACTCAGGGTGAATCCTGCTGTTGAAATACATACCGCCAATGCCGTCAATGTTCACGCCATGCAAGCACCGTATAATCTCAAGGCAAATCTGATATGTGCGCGACAACGATGTTCCGTTTTCGTTGTTCTCATACGATGTATTGGATAACACGCGAAACTCGACTGTCTGCTCCACCCGGTTATCATCCCTTGGCTTAGCGTAGCCCATAAAGATTCGGATGGTCGTTTTCCCCATACTCTCTGCCTGAACCGGGTAAATCATGGGGTACAATCTGTAGCCCTTATCTTTATCGGGAGGCACATCCGGGCTTTCTGGGTCGTACACAATCTCAAGCTTTTGCTTTGGTGTAGGCAATGGCTGATCCAATGGATGCGGCACGTCATAATACAATAGTCGTATCAAGCGGCTCCTGGGTGTGCTGGTGTCGCTCGGGGGTGTATACCCTTTCATCGGCAAGTCCAAGAGATAGTCCACAAGCTTTTTCAGAAACGTTTCTGCGTTGGGCATTGTGGTAAAGTCTTGGGTCTTGCTGTACGGATAATACGGATTAACCGTCTGAGCCATCGGCATTCACGCCCTCTCCGTTTTCCATGATCGTGCGTTGTTTCTCGATTTCTTCCTTGATTCCGGCCTGATACTCTTGGATTTGGTTAAGCGTGTTCTGCATCATTTCAGCACTCGCCATATTCCCAAGAGCATCCATAATCCGCTTCGCGGGATCATTCAGTTCTCTAAGCACTGAATAAATAGCGCTGTTGAGATATTTTTCCGTTTCTTTGTAATCAGCCAGCAGATCAAAGGCTTTTTCTCTGTATTCCCCACTCTTGAATCGTTCAATCTGGTTCAAAACATGAGCAGAAGCCAAATCGTCATACTCGCTTATGTCGCAAAGAAAAGCTTTGTCATCGCCCCAGAGATTCAGATAAAAACTCATGAGGACAGTCATCATGACTCTGGCTTTAGAACTGGGGCTTTCGCAGTACATTGGTGACAATCCATAATCACTCTGATACTGCGAATTATCTTCGTGGTTCTTGATCTTGTAAGTCTCTTTTACGCAAGCCCTCGCAAGGTCAGAAGCGATCAGTTCTTTCATCCCAATCGAGATGTATGTGTTTGCGTTCTTCATGATTTCCGGGGTAATCTTAAACTTCTCTCCCATCGGAATTCTCCTTTCTCTTTTTAAGAGCAGTTTTTCTTATCGGGCAATTCTTGTAGGTATCGTTGTTGATCCAATGCCCGGTCATATGGCAGAACTTTACGAAACAGCAGCAGTCGGAATTGTAATCGAGCGCCGTGCATCGCACGGTATCGTCTGCGCCGTTTCGCTTATAACTGAACTCACACTCCGCCATGCAATCAATATCCTTCCAACTGAATATTCTTGGTGAACACAAGGCTGTTGATGCTGTCGTTGAAAACAAGGCTCATAGCGGTTTGGCTCGGTTCGTAGCAAGCAATGATCAATTCACCGATTTCCTTGTCAAACGTTACTTCTGCTTCTTCCTTGGCTCCGTACACTTCTACGGTAATATCAGACTGCACAACCTCAGAACCGCGCTTCACATACACCGCCCCGGAATAGTTCTGCATTTGCTTGAGTTTGTCTGGGATTTCAGGCTCAAACACAAACTCTGCCTGTTCAGACTGCGCTACCACGCTAACTTCAATCGTAGCAGTTATATCCGGGTTTTGCTCAAGGGCAACGGTAATCGTTGTACTCCCCTCGCCTATCGCGGTTACTTTGCCGTCAAGATCAATAGTTGCTACGCTTGAATCGCTGCTGCTGAACAAGTAAGACACGGGATGTTTTGCTTCATCCGGCGCTTCGTTATTCCGCAGACTGGACACGGAAAGAATTTGCTCTGCACCAATCGACATTTCAGATGCGCATGACGGGAGTATGACCCAACTGAAAGCCTTGCCACCGGCGATCCCCTTCTCCATATCGTCATACTCTGTCGGCGGCTCAAACTGAACATCGAAAAACATGACATGGCTCGGTTCGGGATTCTCAATATCTTCCTTAGTCTGTCCGCTAAAGTCCGTTATGAAATCTACCAAGCCGCGCACCTCGACAACGCTGCTTCCTAAGACAATGCGCCGATTGTACGCAAGTTCTCTCGTGTTATCGTTCAACTGCATAACGCACTTCTGATACCAGTTAGGGATAACATCGTAGTCCAGGTATTCGTTTGCCGTGGCGCTTGCACGCCCGTCATGGAAAATGAACGGCTCTGACAGGATGTTCCCGTAATAGTCGTAGTGCTTCCATACAGCATTGCACCGCCGAACAACCGCTTGCGTCATAGGATCGGCTATATTGAAAGGGCTGATAGCCAACCATGTGTTTCCCGCATACTTGACCTTTGCGCCTGTGTATAGCCCTCTGATTCGCGTATCCTGGAAATAGATGCACTGATAATCGTTCGGCATTTTCGCGCCCGTGGTCTGCTCCACAATATCCATTGACCGGATATACGCGCCGCGCTCAGTCTCGAATGTGCCGGGAATAATCCCTTGCACTTGTGCCTTGAAGTAATTGCTGGCATACTTGGCATTCTGATACACATACTCTACCGTAGGCGTTTCAAAATACTCATGCTGTTTACCAGTATACTTGTCCGGCCCTCTCTTCCCCGGCATAGGAGCAGGCGGGGAATTTGCGAACAACGCTACATTCCGAATATGCTTCTTTACATCCGTTTGCATGAATTCACCGCCCCTCCTTGCCGAAAGGATTCCCTACTAAACAGAAAAGGGCCACAAACGCTTTCGCGTCGTGACCCTAATTGGTCGTTCCCCGTCTCTGCTTAGTCGGGGCAATTGTTAATCCACTACAATCTTATGAACCATATGTGAAAAAGTCAATGTTTACGCTTGACAAGTTCATCTTCCCTGCCGATAACACTTCTACTCGCTCCGCTGTATTTTTCGTATATGATTTTCGCCATTACGATTCCATCTTTGATTTCCCTGGTGATCCTTACATCATAGCCATTGAGCAAAGCGTCCGTGATTTCCTTCGGAAGATTTTCACTTGCCATCGTCGAAATCTTGCTCCTTTCCATCGGTCGTCACTTCGTCATCTCTCGGCCTTCCGCCCAAATCCCCGGCTCCCGCCGCTTGCGGTGGTAATCCGCTTTCGCTCTGCTTCGCGCTATACGTGCTGATCAACGGAATACGCATGTCCATAATACCGCTGCCCATAATCATGCAGCTTGCCGCCATGTCATCCGTGACCCTTCTGCCGCACAGCGCCAGATATTCAAGCGTACAACTCAGGATGCCAAGCGTCATACCTTCCTTGGCTTCCTTGATTCTGCGCTCGTCATCGTACAGATTCCCGAACATATGCAATCGCCAATTGTATTTCAACCCCATATCGAAGAAAATATAATTGACCATGTTCTCCATCTGTCGATAAATGATCTCGGCAAAGTGGCTCTCAATATTGAAACTCACCTGGATCATTCCGGCCCTCAAGTCATCCGAAGCCGGGATAATGCCGATGCCGCTCTTCTGAACTGCGTACTTGTAACCCTCGCTGCTGATCTTGGTCGCGCTCGGCGCTTCTGCCAACTGTTCCAAGTGCATATTCTTGAACGGCCCAGAATAGAAGCCTACGCCTGTCGTATTCGTGTCGTTCAGCATTTGATACCAGTATGTCTCGAACAATCTGCGCCCTGCCGGGGACAGCCTATACGCATCGTCCTGCGTAGCGTTCGGATCGTCCCTGTAGGGAATTTCAGCGAGAACGAGGCTGATAAGTGGATTCTGGACAAGGCTTAACTGAATCTGTTCGTACTTGGCAATGTTCACTAACGACAGAAACAGCCCGGTCAGCGGAGGCTCGACATTCCTGCTCACATCGTCGATCTCAAAGCACCATGCCTTGTCTACAGGAAGCATTACCCAGTAATACCATCTGCCGCAGGACAAGTATATATCCAGATCGTCCCGATACGATAATCTCTTTAGTTTGCTTGCCAAATCTTCCGCATTCTTTTGCGCAAACACGAATTTCCGATTCTTGTTACGCACGGGAAGCGAACTCGCAACGTCTGTGAAATCGTCCCAGTAACGCTCGAACAAATCTCCGAAGAACATCGGGCTTGTCCCAGGCTCGAAGAAATACATCATGTTAAACGCAATCGTGTACTTCGATACGTTATTTCCGCCGACAATCTTGATCCAGTCCTGCGGCAATTGCTGGATAAACGCATAATTTACATTATTATGCGTTTTATCAATCTCGTATCGCGGGGTGTAGAATACTTTCCCCTCCTGCACACACTGCCCGACAATCTCATGCGTTTTCTCTGGTATCTTCGCGCTCTCGACAAACTTCTCCGTGAGCAACAGTTCACGCCAGAAATCATTCGTCTCAGTTTCGTCTATCGTCTTTATACCCTTCGGGCATGTATACCAACGATAGGTAAGCAAGTCTTGGTATGTCTTGCGTATCTTCCAGTACGGCGCTACCGTACTTTCCAACACATGGCTCACTTGCCGCAACGGCAGTTCGTTGTCATTGGGCGCGGAAACCATCTCCGCCACTTTGTCATACGAATACTGCATTGGCAAAGAACTGATAGCCTTGACGCGCCTGTTCTGCACATATGGATTCGCCGTAAACCCGTTAGCCGAACTCGTGCGCCCAAACGCGGCTATCACATTGTCAATCGGCATATCCCGATAACGATTCGCCAACGCCTTAAACGTATCTGAATAACTGCCATACCCGTTGATTGTTTCCAAGGTCAATCGCCTCCCTGACTCAAGATCTTTTGGCGTTCTATCTCCAACTCTTTTTCAAACTCTTCAAGGAATTTCTTCCCTGCTTCCTCTGCTTCTTCTTCGTGCTTCTTCACAAAATGCCCGATAACAGCCGTATTGACTTCTTTCAGCCAATCGCGATCCGCAGAAGATAGCAAGTGCAAATTCTCTTCTTTCATTTCCTTAAACCCTGGAGGGCATTTACCACGCTTATATATCAATATATGCGTGCTGGATGCCTTGGAATACGGCTCGTCAAGTGCCGCCTTTATCGTATCGTTCCGCGTGGCAGCTACATACAGCCTATACTGTTCCGTTTTCAACAGATATTACCCCCTTTTCTCCCGATTGCGCGTCCAAACCCGCGTATGCTCTCGCGCCTTGCGTTAATCGGAGCAAACCCTTCCTGCTCCGCTTTCTGGATTTCCCCCGCCCATGCACTCTGCTTATTCCCGTCACCCATCAGGTTCTTTCTCTCGAGCAAGTATGCAAGCCTTAACGCATACTTCAAGGCTGACCACATATCGCGGTTAATACTCCTGCTCACACGTTCCTCGCGTGTGTTGAACCCGTTGACAACCTTTTTCAGGTTCCCAATCTGCCCAACTAATTCCCTTGTTTTCTGATACGGCCTTGCGATCAATCCGTCCTGATCCGCTTCGCGTATGTTGTGCGCTTTCTTGTAACTCTCCACGCCCTCATACACATTACTCGTGAGCAGCCTTACATTCCCTTGCTCAAACTCGACCTCTGCATACCGGATCATGTCTGCATCGCTGTCATGCTTACCGTTTATGCTGCCGCCCGTAGCCTGAACAGCGTACAAAACAGGCAATGCGCCCGGTTCTTCCAAGTCGGGATACTCGTGATTCATACAACATATGGGCAACAATCCATCGTTCATCTCTTTGTGCATTTCTTCGACAACACTCTTGCCGTATGCTCTCGCGTCAATCGCAATATAGGACGGTTCACCTTCCTCAATCGAGAACCTTTTCCACAATTGCTTCAATTTCCACGCTTGCTGGAACGATGTTGACGGAGGAGGATTGTCGAATACATACACAAGCGATTTCAAATAACGGTTCTTCTTCTCATACTTCTGTCTTTCGCATTTTAGGATTGCCGTTGCGCACTTGGCGTTCTTCGTTCCGTCCACATACGAAACGTCATAACCGATAATGTAAAACACGTCCGGGTTCCCGCAATGACGCTCTTCCATGGTCAGAAGGTTCTTGCTCTCCGTCAATACCGTGTCCCGGATAAGCGGGTTCTCAGTCGTTCCCGTCCAAATGCTGTCCATTTCACGGAGCCAGCCGTCAGCAGTCAGTGTACTTTTCAGATTATCCCGCCATTTGACTTCTCGAATCTTGCTTAAAACAGCGACCTCGCTCGGTACATCAACCGCAAACGCATTCTCACCCTCCATCATCGCCCTGAATATGGGCGCTCGATATTCGTAGGCTTCGTTATGCGTCATTCCGGCGCTTGTTACATACACTTGCTGATACTGCGGAAAGAACGGATCACGATGCCTGTTAACCATCCTAATGCCGCGCACAGCGGGAAGAATAGCTGTCTTATAATTGTCGTGGTCAAATGCTCTCGTGGTCTTCGTCTCGCTCTGCGCAACCTCTTCCGCGACAACCGTATTACACGTTATACCACGCGCTACGTTAATCATGATATGGCTTCCTTCGTTGCTCACCATCTCAAAATTATCGCGGCTATTGCTCTGGAACGCCCAATACTCTCTCAGTCCGGGCCATTGTTGGAATACTTCTTCCACAACACCACTCAATACACTCGCCAATTGCTCCTTGCTCGGGCCAGCGTATTGCGTATCTACACCCGGATATAAGAGGCCCTCGGTCATTTTCTCGCCAAAGATCGTGAATGACTTCGTTGTGCCACGCGATGCGGTATTAAACACTTGCTGATACCTTGCATACGCACGCATAAATACTCGCTGAATAATGGCTATCTGGTACTTGCTGTTATCGCCCTCCATCATATCCAGGAACTTATCTGGATAGAAGCGCCAATAACTGATAAGCAAGCCCCACGCCTTGGCATCAAAGTTCTCGTAATTAAGCTGCCTTGGGTTTCTTTCGTCAATTACCCAGTGTGCGCCTGTTCGGCTCCATCTCAGTCCTTGCGGCATTTAATTCCCCCTTTCTCGCTCTGGGGGCTTCATTCCTAACCCTTCCAATATCTTTTTCTCTTCATCGCTCATTGTGCCTAACAGTTCGCCTTTTTTATCCACAACTTGCGCACTCAACGGCAATTTACTTAACTCTGAATCGCCGTTATTCTTGCGCATAGTGTTGACAATCCGCTCCATAACACAGTCCACAATATCCAGGCTCATATCATACGACCCATGCTGTGCGCTCAATATCCGCACAAGATCGTCATACCCGACCAAATACCCGTTCTGCATCGCGCCAATGCTCTCCAGATACCGCGCAACCCTGTCTACCTGGATCGTCTCGCCCTTGTTCGCTTGCCAATTCTTGATCGAATCGCTGTTCATCAATTTATCAGCCATTTCCTGATAACGCTTGGCTTCCATTGAATCTTTCGCTTTGTCGCGCTCAATCATATATCGTATGGCATCATGCAAATACATGCTCACGCTCGCCGGGATCGTTCCGCCACTCCGATTCGCTGTCATCATCATATATCTATCGTCAGCATTCCGGCATTCCTCGTCGCTCATTCTCTCGCCCCACTCAATGTCCCAACGGTCACGGTCTTTCATTTCGCGCATGTTCGCAACCAAAACATCACCCGTGATCGGCAAGACTGGGAACTCGCCGCTGAACGCTTCCTTGATGTCTGTGATCCCGTCCGACCAAATCTCTGCCTTGAACGCTGTCTCTATATTGTACCCACGCTGTAATCTCTTGATATACTCGTACCATACACCGTTCTGGTTCGCTGTCATGTTCTCGATAATAGACGGCTTATACGGCACGTTATACGCTATACACGCATAAAACAACGCATACGTCCGGCTCGTCTCTTGCGCAATATTCGCGTAGAACTTTTGCTGACACATCAAACAAACAGGATGATAACCCGTTATGAACAGTTTGTTCGGCTGATACACACCGTTCGCGTCCGTAATCGGTTTCCCGCAGCACGCGCAAGTCTGAACATTGCTCTTGTCAGACTTCTCTACATTCCTGTCTGACACATGCTCGTTCAAGAATTGCTCCTTTAACGATGCGTCTATCCCAACATTCTTGTTCGTGCCTATCTCCGTTTTCTTAATCCCTGCAACTTTCGGGGATACAGGCTCCGCTTTCTTGCGTCCTCTCGGCATTTGCGACCTCTCTCCTTTATATAATCCTGCCGTCAAGCAGCGACCACTCTAATTCCTCATACGTGAAGTCTTTCTTTAGAATGTGCTCAATCTCGATCTTCGTCTTGTCTTTGTCAACCTCGTTACTGACGATCTCTTTCTTCATCGGGCATCTGTCGCACTTTCCATCACAATACGGGCATTTATCCATTAGCCGCCTCCATACGCTCTATTAATATAAATAAATGGGGCTTTAGTTCTTCTTTGCTCGTTCGTGCCTCTAAACATAAAGAAGGAGGATCAGCATGAAAAAAGAAAAGGAGAATGCTTTTTAGCACGAACAAGAGAAGAACAGCATCAGGTTCCTCGCGTCAGCCTACTATCGATAGCAGACCGGAAGTCCAACGCGAATTTATCTGATCGCCTGTGGTCATACTCGGCACGTTAAAGAGGCCAACCGTGCCGCACTCGCCACTTTGCCCCGGGAAACACTTTATACCAGTTCCGTCTTAACATGAGTCGCGCAAAAAAGTAAAGGCTACACGCCTTCCTAATCTTTTGGCGTATAGCCCCTTCCCTTTTCTGTATTTTTGTGTATAATAATAAATGAACCGCCGAAAATCCGGATGGCGCGTTGGCGGTATAATGTTGCGTGGCGGAATAAACCGTCCTGAGTGGTTCAGGAGGGGCGCTGGTGATAGCAGGGCTTCACAGAAATGCAACTTCGCGTGAAGAAGCTTATCCAGGCCAAGTAGACGCTAATTGGTCAGCGGTGTTGTGCTGATAGGCTTGTTGCATAGGCCGTTCGGCATTGACCAGAGAGAAACACCTCGCATGTGTGGTGAAAATCCACACCGCAACATCAACCACCGGGAGCGACGGTGGGCCGCAAGGCGCAGAGTATCGCTCACTTGTACGGGCTGGTCTAAATGACCCGGGCCCACCAACCGGCGGGGATGTCCCCCGTCAAGACGGAAGGGAAAGACCTTCTGGACACCGTTACACGGTGTAAGCCTGTTAGCACCGAATCCTTACGTTCAAACGCGGGGGACTGATGTAGGTGCAACGGGCTTTTTCTGTTGACAAGATTCCCGCAATCGGTTATAATAACTATGCTGCTGAGAAGTATAGGGCGGTTCTCCGCACTGCTTCAATCAAGCACTCTGTTGGCGCAGGGTGCTTTTTTCTTTTGCCTATCTTTCGATTATCTTTCAACGAAACTTAACGTAACTTGCGAAAGCAAGCAAAATCAACGCATTCACGCCAGAATTATCTTTTGACGATCTTTTGCCGAAACTTAATTATTCGTTTTTATTCAATAATCCAAAATATCGTCTATCCCCTATACACATTATTCATTTCCCATACACGTTCTCAATCATGTCCCATACGGCTTTCCACAATATCTTCCCTTCATCGTCGCTTCTTACATACGCATCGTAAAACTCCTGCGTTATCTTCGCATACTCCCCTCTGTCCTCACTCAATCTCTTCCCCCAGTCCTGATACTTCTTATACGCTTCGCCCCATAACTCCCGCTTCCTGTCCGCCATAAACACCATCCTTTCCCCTCAATTATACCGACCCTCCCCCATTTTACGAAATGTATTTTTTAAATTTTGGGGAGGGCCTTATTCTCAAACCTAATTTTCTCTCCCCAACACTAACTACCCCCCTGCCCTCACGCTGCCCTTAACTTACCCTCTCACTTACGCGCATCTGAACGTTGGCTCGTTGCTTTCTGAAATATGCAGTTAAATGCTTTAGAAAACAGCCTAAATTTCGTTCGGAAGTGTTCGGATGGGGAAATCCTTGGGTAAAAATTAAACGCGAAATTTGGCCTGGGAAAGGGCTTTATTTCGCGTTGCAAATCATAAACACCAAATTTGGGTTACTTATTCTTCTTTCAGATCATACTCCCTCTTACCTCGACCCACTCAGGCCAGCCCTCTTTGAAATACGGCTCCTCCGGCTTCCCATCCCAGAACACGTAATATTCCCCATACTTCTCCATTGGCATATAACACGCCAATGCGCTATCAGCAAACTCTATCTTGAAAGATGGGTTCTTTCTCAGCGGCCAGAACTCTATGTCAGCTTCCGTCAGCCGATGTATCTTCTCCCCAACTCCAACCTCTCCATTCTTTGAAACCACCGGCATGTACCCAACCATCTCAAACCAACACCGCTCCCCCACAAACTTCCTCTCGTCCAATGCGTATACTTTCGCACCCATAATATCACCTCCTGCTTCTATTATACCCATAACAACGGCATTTGGGAAGTAAATGGGGAAAGAGATGTAGGGGTAGAAGGGGGCAGTTAGATGCGCGTTGCAAAAAATGAAATAAAATCCAACTGAAAAGCAGGGGGGTGGTGGCGGTCTGTCGTTCGTTCGTCCTCCCCTCCGTTTTCCTGCTCTCGTTCGCCTGTCGGATTGTTTGGCAGAATATAGCATTATACCAAACAAAAACAGCTTCGAAGAAATCATCACCAGGAAAGCAGAATCACCCTGTAGCCAATAGCAGATTGTATCTGCAGAAATCCCCCTGTTATCCTGTCGCTTGTTGTCGTTGTCTGTCTGTCTCTGTCTGTCGTGGCGCTCATGCGCTCATGCTCTATATTAATTAATATCTATAGAAATCTAAACAGGATAGAAATATATAAATACTGTTTTGTATTTCTAAACTATTTCAATTTCCCCCCTTCATCCAAAAAACCGATTATTGAAAAAAGGGAAAGAAACGAAAACAGAAAAAGAGAAATTGAAAAAAGGAGAGAACGAGCAGCGCGAAAGCGCGTCAATGATCGGGAAAGGAATTTCCCAGGAAGGAAAGCGGAACGCTGGAAGAAAGCCGGGGAGAAATCCGGAAACGGCAGTTTTTGCAAATCTGAATAGCGGTCACGTAGTGCTTCATAAATTCGATGGTAAATAAAAATAGGTTAGTTAATACTCTATATTTATATATATAATATATATTATAGAAATAGACGTATAACTATATAATAATAACTGGTATCTAAAACTATATATAAATATATAGAAGCGCGGGGAGGGCTTTTCGTGAATGATCGGGAGAGAGTGCCGCGCATGTTGTCGGGAGAGTATGCCCAGGGTTATAGAAGAATGAGAACGCGCGTTCTTTTATGTTCTGAATCTATGTATAATAGATGTATATTCAATATAGAATTGCATGTTTATAAGTTATGAATATTATTTTCTAAAATGAATATTTTAAGGGCTGGAAAGCCTTATTTTATAAGGGTTTACGCGCGGTAAAGGCGTTTATACATTTCAAAATATGCCTATAAAGTGTTGAAATGAATAAAATAGGCTGTATTTATACATTTGTATCTGATATAATATAGACAGTTGAAAGAGATGATTTCAACGGGAACGCCTGGAAGGTACAGAGAGGAGAACGAGAACATGAAGAACTACACCGTGAAACAGTACAGCAAAGAAGAATGGGATGCCAAATTTGAAGCTGATTATGCCGCTGAAAATTTCGAGACTGAATACAATGAAATTTCTATCGTTTGGGAAGGTAAAGTGGCCCGGTTGGATATCATGGCAGAGGGAAAGCGCATCGTGCCTATCCTGCGCAAGATTGAAAAGGCTTTGGCTGAAAATGGGCTTTCTGGTGAAAATGGCGTTTTCGGCGGCTGGTTCGATCAGTGGGCCGACGCTCTTGTAAATCCGTTTGATAAGAAATACTTCATCTGGAATTATGACGGGCGGCAGGATGCCGAAAACGGACATTATAGCTATTCCTGGGGCATTGAATCCACTTCGGAAGATACATGGTATATCTTCCTGAACATTGCGACGGCTTCCGAATGTGGCGAATACATCCGGGAAAAGATCGCGGAAAAAGCGCAACAGACCGCCGACGAAAAAGCTGTTAAAAACATGGTATTTGAAACGATGGAAAACATCGACGGCGATTTAGCGAAGATTTACTTTCTCCCTGCCGATGCTGAAAAGGCTGATAATTTCCCGGTGCTATGGGAGATTGAATACGCAGACGATTTACCACATGAAAGGAGGATACACCACGACACATATAATAAAGCTTTGGGGCATCTCGAAAGATGCGGCTATATCTGGTAAATTAAAGGAGGTTCCCCCTATGAAAAAGGCCCTTGCTGCTCTGTTGCTCCTGTTGGCGCTTGTCGGTGCTTTCCACGCTGGAAAGGTTCACACGATCAAGCGCGCGGAATTATTCGTTGTCTCCCTGCCTGAACGCAACGAAAAAGGCGGCTTCGACGAATCGGAAATCACGGTTTACCTGGACATTGACGGCGATATTCACGAATACGGCGCGAATATCGGATAACGAAAAAGAGACTTTCGACAGTTGGCGCTGCTGAAAGTCTCCCGGTTGGAAAAGTTGGCGCTTTTCCTCCCGATGTCTCAAAACGTTTACTTCTCACGGCTCACGAATGGAGACAGCTATATTATATAGGTTGTTCCTCCATTCGTCAAGATTGAAAATGAATGGAGGATTTTTGTTATGGAAAAGAATATCATTGCGGCGATTCGGGCAAAGCTGGAAGAAAAGAAGGGCCGTTCCGCTTGGGAGCGTGGCGTTATCAATTACGCTTGGGATTTGGTAGATGGTTTAGAAGAATCAATCAATGGTGGATGGTTCGATGTTGAAAATATCGCTTCCCCCAAATTGCTTGAAAAATGTCTGTTGAATGGCGCTGAAAGCTGGAATCAGTATTCTTGGGGTGGCTCTTCTCTGATTTATGACTATGACATTGCAGAAAGACTTTGCACGCCAAGCGAATTGAAGCGCACGAAATACGGCGAACGCCGTCCCAATTCGCGCGAAGAATGGTTAGATACTCAAGCGCGCGCATTGTTCCAAGCGTCCCGGCGTGTTATGCGCTTGGCGCGTGAATGTGTGGAGGGCTGAAAAGATGCGTTATTGTCTGTCTGATTGTCTGCGTGTTGCCTGTTGGGGCTGTGTGTTCCTGGCTGCTCTGTTGGTTGTCGTTGGCGGCGCGGTCACTCTGTAAACCGATTTTCTAACCCTGCCCACGTTCAAAGCGTGGGCAGGATAGAGAACCGGGCAACGGTTCAAAAATTGAAGGGAGACGCAAAACGATGTTTGAAAAGCTGGAAAAGAAAATCCGTGTTGACTTGGGCTTGAATGCTGAAAAGGGGGAAGCTGTCTCCCGCGCCTGGTTCG
>Ga0233377_1000275_pt1 | contig 26510 bp, 24 predicted proteins | sample ElkDunMinimDraft_6_FD_191540 | JGI IMG/M metagenome (GOLD analysis project Ga0233377, IMG submission 191540) | Fecal eukaryotic communites from dung pellets of Tule Elk in California, USA - Elk Dung E36 | ecosystem: Host-associated > Mammals > Digestive system > Large intestine > Fecal | place...
CGAATGCCGTGCTGAAAACCTGGCGCATCCTGCGCAAACTCCGCTGCTGCCCTCTTCACGCAGGTCAACTGGTCAAAGCCATCCTCACGCTTCAAATGCGCGAGGCAGGATGAAAAAGGTTCAGTGATACGGAGTTCGATGCCGGGGCGGCGCGTACGGTCGACGCCGACACGCTGGAGGAGTTGCGGGAGGAGGTCGAGCGGCAGGAGGGTGTCGCTCGGCAGGTGAGCGGGCAGGCGGTCTCGTGATCGGGCGCAGGCCCGCGTCGGCCGGAGGGCGGCACCGTGACGGTATGGCTCCTGCTCTCGTTCCTCGTCGTACGTGGGATCACCATGCCCGCGCTGAGGCGGAGCGGTTGGATCGCGAGTGGAAGGACTGGACGGTCTTCTACGGCACGCATTCGCGGTTGTTCTATGCGATCGCGGCCTGGCCGGTGCCCGGTCCGGTGATCCTCCAGGGGTCCACTGCCGATGATCTCGAAGCCCAGATGTACGGGATCGTGATGGCTCTGGCCGTCCGGCCCGAGGCGGAGGGCTCTGGTACGTCTCCCGGACGGGTGCGGCGGCGGCCTCGTGATCGTCGCGCCGATGACTCCCGCGAGCGCGAGCGGTGGTGCGAACCTTCCGGGACCGCTCGCGGGGCCGGGGGCGACCGGGACTCATGACCCCGGTCGCCGTGGCGATGCCCTTGTCAGGGGTGGCGAGGGCACCGTTCCCGGGGGTGGCGGGATACCGTCTTGCCTGGCCGAACAGCGAACCGACAGGTCAGGATCGGAGAAGTATCCACCTCTGAGTCGCACCTAGCGTGAACGTCATGGGCATCAGCATTCACGCGAGCTTCCTCCCGCATGACGACCCGGACGCCTCCCTCGCCTTCTACCGCGACATCCTCGGTTTCGAGGTTCGCAACGACGTCGGATACGCCGGGATGCGCTGGATCACGGTCGGTCCCCCCGGACAGCCGAACACCTCCATCGTCCTGCAGCCGCCGGTCGCCGACCCCGGCATCACCGACGACGAGCGCCGCACCATCGTGGAAATGATGGCGAAGGGAACCTACGCCGGTATTGTCTTGTCCACAGATGATCTCGATAGTATTTTCGAACGGCTGCGTGCCGGCGGCGCCGAGATCAGTCAGGAGCCGACCGAGCAGCCGTACGGCGTTCGAGACTGCGCCGTCCGCGACCCCGCGGGCAACCTGATCCGCATCCAGGAGCTGCGCTGATCCCTCCGGCGATCGCAGCCAAGAACTCCACACCCCCCGTAGACAGTTGGAGAGCCGATGAGCATGACCGAGAGGTCGTCCGTGCCGCACGCCGCCGACAGCCACGATCTGATCCGCGTGCTCGGCGCGCGGGTGAACAACCTCAAGGACGTGAGCGTCGAGATCCCGAAGCGCCGGCTCACGGTGTTCACCGGTGTCTCCGGCTCGGGCAAGAGCTCTCTAGTCTTCGGCACGATCGCCGCCGAGTCGCAGCGGATGATCAACGAGACCTACAGCGCCTTCGTGCAGGGCTTCATGCCGACGCAGGCGCGGCCCGAGGTCGACGTCCTCGAAGGGCTGACGACCGCGATCATCGTGGACCAGCAGCGGATGGGCGCCGACCCCCGCTCCACGGTCGGCACCGCCACCGACGCGAACGCGATGCTGCGCATCCTCTTCAGCCGGCTCGGGCAGCCGCACATCGGCTCGCCCCAGGCGTTCTCCTTCAACATCGCCACGGTCCGGGCGCGCGGTGCGGTCACGGTCGAACGCGGTGCGAGCAAGACCGAGAAGGTGAACTTCACCCGAGCCGGCGGCATGTGCGTGCGCTGCGAGGGCCGGGGCGCGGTCTCCGACATCGACCTCACCCAGCTCTACGACGACTCCAAGTCCCTCGCCGAGGGCGCGTTCACCATTCCCGGCTGGAAGTCGGACAGCTTCTGGAGCGTGCGGATCTACGCCGAGTCGGGGTTCGTCGACCCGGACAAGCCGATCCGCGACTACACCAAGAAGGAGCTTCACGACTTCCTCTATGGGGAGCCGGTCAAGGTGAAGGTCGACGGTGTGAACCTCACCTACGAGGGGTTGATCCCGAAGATCCAGAAGTCGTTCCTGTCCAAGGATCGGGAGGGGATGCAGCCGCACATCCGGGCGTTCGTGGACCGGGCGGTCACCTTCACCACCTGCCCCGAGTGCGACGGCACCCGGCTCAGCGAGGCGGCGAGGTCGTCGCGTATCGGCGGGATCAACATCGCCGACGCGTGCGCGATGCAGATCAGCGACCTGGCCGGATGGGTGCGCGGCCTGAAAGAGCCCTCGGTGGCTCCGCTGCTCGGCACGCTGGCGCACACCCTCGACTCGTTCGTGGAGATCGGGCTGGGCTACCTCTCGCTCGACCGGCCCGCGGGGACGCTGTCGGGCGGTGAGGCGCAGCGCGTGAAGATGATCCGTCACCTCGGCTCCTCGCTCACCGACGTCACCTACGTCTTCGACGAGCCGACCATCGGCCTGCACCCCCACGACATCCAGCGGATGAACAACCTGCTGCTGCGGCTGCGGGACAAGGGCAACACGGTCCTCGTCGTGGAGCACAAGCCGGAGACGATCGTGATCGCCGACCACGTCGTCGACCTCGGCCCCGGCGCCGGTACGCAGGGAGGCACCGTCTGTTTCGAGGGCAGCGTCGAGGGGTTGCGGGCGAGTGGCACCATCACCGGCCGTCACTTCGACGACCGGTCCGCGCTCAAGGAGACGGTGCGGACGCCCAAGGGCACGCTGGAGATCCGTGGTGCCGACCGCCACAACCTCCAGAACGTCGACGTGGACATCCCGCTCGGGGTGCTCGTCGTCGTCACCGGTGTCGCCGGGTCCGGCAAGAGCTCGCTCATCCACGGGTCGATCCCCGCGGGCGCGGGGGTGGTCTCGGTCGACCAGGGCGCGATCCGGGGCTCGCGGCGCAGCAACCCGGCGACGTACACCGGCCTGCTCGACCCGATCCGCAAGGCGTTCGCGAAGGCGAACGGCGTGAAGCCCGCGCTGTTCAGTGCGAACTCCGAGGGGGCCTGCCCCGGCTGCAACGGCGCGGGCGTCATCTACACCGACCTGGCGATGATGGCGGGTGTGGCCACCGTCTGCGAGGAGTGCGAGGGGAGGCGGTTCCAGGCGTCGGTGCTGGAGTATCGCTTCGGCGGTCGTGACATCAGCGAGGTGCTCGCGATGTCGGTGATCGAGGCCGAGGAGTTCTTCGGCGCGGGCGAGGCGCGCACCCCGGCCGCGCACGCGATCCTCGGCAGGCTCGCCGACGTCGGGCTCGGCTACCTCAGCCTCGGCCAGCCGCTCACCACGCTGTCGGGTGGCGAGCGGCAGCGGCTCAAGCTCGCCACCCACATGGCGGAGAAGGGCGGCGTCTACGTCCTCGACGAGCCGACCACCGGCCTGCACCTCGCCGATGTCGAGCAACTGCTCGGCCTGCTGGACCGGCTCGTCGACTCCGGCAAGTCGGTCATCGTCATCGAGCACCACCAGGCGGTGATGGCGCACGCCGACTGGATCATCGACCTCGGCCCGGGTGCCGGCCACGACGGCGGCCGGATCGTCTTCGAGGGCACCCCCGCGACCCTCGTCGCCGCCCGCTCCACCCTCACCGGCGAACACCTCGCGGCCTACGTCGGCACCTGACCAAGGAGACCGTCGAGTGCTCCGGTGGTTCCGCCCGGCCGTTCCTGTCCGTCTCCGGGATGCTCGGGATCACCCCGGAGGCGGGCAGGAGCCGCCCCCTCGCCCCGCGGGCCCGTGTAGCCTCAGTCTTCCCGGGCGCTCACCGAGATCGCGCCTGAGGGGCACAGCTGCTCGGCCCGGCGGACGGCGGCGTGCAACTCGGGCGGGGGCGTCTCGTCGAGGAGCACGACGGTGCCCTCGTCCTCGCTCTGGTCGAAGACCTCGGGCGCGGTGAGCACGCACATGCCCGCTCCGATGCACCGCGCCGTGTCCGTGACGACCCTCATCTCGCCTCCTACCATCTGACCGGCAGCTCCCGTACACCGTAGATGGACATCTTCTCGCGCATGGGGACCTCCTCCGCCGGCACGGCGAGGCGCAGGTCGGGGAAGCGGTCGAACAGCATCGGGAACGCGGTGCGCATCTCCACGCGGGCGAGCTGTTGGCCGAGACACTGGTGCAGTCCGTGGCCGAACGTGAGGTGCCCGGTCGCGGGGTTGACGATGTCCAGGTGCTCGGGGTCGGGGAAGCGCGCGGGGTCGCGGTTGGCGGCGACGAGTGAGAGGGTCACCGGGTCTCCCGCCCTGATGAGCCGCCCCTCGATCTCGACGTCCTCCAGGGCCGCGCGGAGCGGGCCGACGTGGATGATCCCGAGAAAGCGCAGCAGCTCCTCGACCGTGTTGTCGATCAGCGAGGGGTCGGCGCGCAGCGCGGCGAGCTGGCCGGGGTGCTGGAGCAGGGCGAACGTGCCGAGGCCGAGCATGTTCGCCGTGGTCTCGTGCCCGGCGGCGAGCAGCAGGAACACGATGTTGCTCAGCTCCTGGTCGGTCAGCTCGCCCTCCGCGATCAGCCCGCTGAGCAGGTCGTCGGCCGGATCGGCGCGCTTGGCCTCGATGAGCCTGGCGAAGAACGCGCTGAAGCTGACGATCGTCGCGCGGATCTCCTCGACGGAGGACTCCAGGTTCAGCAGCACCGCGGTGGACCGCTGGAACTCCTCGCGCTCGGCGTAGGGGACGCCGAGCAGCTCGCAGATCACCAGGGAGGGGATGGGCAGCGCGAACTCCTTCACCAGGTCCTGGGGAGGCCCGGCCTTCTCCATCGCGTCGAGCCGCTCCTCGGTGATCTCGCGGATCCTGGGCTCCAGCTGCTTCATCCGCCGCACCGTGAACTGCGCGGTGAGCGGCTTGCGGTAACGGGTGTGGTCGGGCGGGTCCATCCGGATGAACATGCCGGGGTCGGCCGGCCGGCGCATCTCCTGCATCAGCGGGAAGGGCACGGGGATGTGCAGCAGCTCGCGCCGGGAGCTGAAGCGGGGGTCGGCCAGGATCGACCGTACGGCGGAGTAACCGGTCACGAGCCAGCCCGTCGCGCCGTCCGGATAGACCATCGGGGTGATGGGCCCCTCCTCGCGCAGCGAGGCCAGGCGCTCGGGCGGCTCGAAGGGGCTGGGACGTTCGAAGGGGAAGGCGACCGCTTCCTGGTGGGCCTGTGCTTCCGGTCGGGACTGTGTCATCTCGCGCTCCTCTGCGGTGATGCGCTGCGTCCCATCCAGAAAACTACATCAAGTGCAAAATTTCAATAGGTGCAAAGTATGGCTTGATGGATTAAACTGCCCACATGAGTGAGGCGATGGGATTGCGCGAACGTAAGAAGCTGCGCACCCGGCACGCGCTCATCGCCGCCGCGCTGGAGCTCTTCATGGACAAGGGCTACGAGCAGACCACCGTCTCGGAGATCGCCGCGGCCGCCGACGTCTCGACGCGCACCTTCTTCAGCTACTTCGCGAGCAAGGAGGACGTGATCTTCTACAACTCGCGCGACGGCATCGAGCGCGTGCTGCGGGTGATCGCGGAGCCCCGTCCGGGAGACCGGGCGATCGACCTCCTCACCCGCGCCGTCGACTCCGGCTTCTCCACGATCACCCTCGACGAGCAGCTCCAGGGCGAGATAGGCGCGATCAACCACCTCGTCATGTCCGTCCCCTCGCTGCGAGCACGCGGCCTGCTGCTCCTCTTCGAGAGCCAGCGGGAGCTCGCCGAGGCCCTGCACCGGGCGTGCCCGGAGGAGCTGAGCCTCGTCGAGGCGTCGGCGGTCGTCGGCGCGGTGATCGGCGGGGGCAAGCTCGCCGCCGTCGTCAGCATGGGCAACGGCGCCTCGTCGGAGGAGATGCTGAAGGCCGGCCGCGAGGCGACCGAGTTCGTCGTCTCCGCCCTCCGCACCGCCTCCGCGCCGCCGCTCTGACCACGCCTCCCCGCCCTCGGCCCCGGCGACGATCCGCACACCTCGGACCGGCCGGCCTTCCCCGGGCTTCCTCAGGGGAAGAGGCCGGCTGTTCTCGCTGTGAGGACCGTTCCCCGAAGGCGTCGGGTGGGGCACGAGCGCCGGCCCTTCCACTACCTGATGGCCGCCAGGTCCACGACGTAGATCTCCTTGCCGACCTGATAGGCCATCAGGCGATCGAGGCCTCCGTCGGGAATGCTCATCGCTCCCCGCTTGTCCCGTCGTACGCCCAGGTTGGCGGAGGCGCCGGTAAGCCTTCCAATGCCCGGATGTGACCCTTCTTCGCGATGTCCTTCAGCGAGACGTCGGTCACCTTTCGGGGAGTACCGCCGCCGACAGGCACCGTCCAGATCTGAGCCATCTGCTGCTTGCCCGGCTCTTTGTACGACGTCCACCAGGCGATGTTCCCGCCGCTCGCTGTGACGTTGTTGGCGAAGAGCGACGAATGACGGGTCGGCACCTCGGCGATCTCGGCGTCGGTCAGCTGCGCTCGGCCACGAAGTCGTCAAAGCCGGGTTCGTCGTCCAACTGTCGCCCTTTCTGCGTCGTTACGGCCTAGACGGCGCAGTGGCCGGAATTGTTGCATCGCCGTCGAGACGTACGGGCCGGGCTGGATGTCGGCGGGCGGCTCGGCTACGTTCGTTCGGGTGACGATCACTTCGGTGGTTCGGGGCGGGGACGACCCGATCCGCGCGGACCTGCCCCGATGACCTCCCTCGACGACCTGGTGGTCAGGGCGCGCTCCCTCGTACGGGAGGGAGAGCGTGCGCTGCTCGGCGTCACCGGGAGCCCGGGGGCGGGCAAGACCACCCTCGCCGAGCACCTGGTCGGCCTGCTGCGGTCGGCGCCTCCGGAGGGACTGCCGGAGCGGGAGTGGGTGGCGTACGTGCCGATGGACGGCTTCCACCTCGCCGACGTCGAACTCGACCGGCTCGGGCGCCGCGAGCGCAAGGGCGCGCCCGACACCTTCGACGCCGCCGGATACGCGGCGCTCCTTCGTCGCCTGCGCGAGGACGAGGACGACATGGTCTACGCGCCCGCGTTCGAGCGCGGGCTGGAGCAGCCGATCGCGGGAAGCATCCCGGTCCCCCGGGCGGCCAGGCTCGTCGTCACCGAGGGAAACTACCTGTTGCTCGACCGGGGCGACTGGGCGCGCGTGCGACCCTGGCTCCACGAGGTCTGGTACTGCGACCTCGACCCGGACGAGCGCGTACGCCGTCTCGTCGCCCGGCACGAACGCTTCGGCAAGGACCCCGAGGCCGCCGTGGCCTGGGCGCTGGGCACCGACCAGCGCAACGCCGACCTCATCGCCACCACCCGCTTCCGCGCCGACCTCGTCGTCCCCGACGCCGTCCTGCGCTCGATCGGCGAGGTCAGCTGAAGTCCGCCGTCGGCCTCCCCGCCCTCGCGATGACCTCCTCGGTGCTGAGCGGATCTTTCGGATGGTGGCTCAGGCACATGGGGACCTGCACCTTCACGAACGCCGCCCCCTCCGAGGCCGCGTAGAACTGGCCCGTCCGCAGCCGCGAGATGTCGGTGACGTCGCTCCCCTTGGCCTGGGCCATCTCCCTCGCGGCGGAGATCTGGATCGGGCTGTTCAGCAGGCCGAAGAACTGGGTCGCGGCGTTACCGGGAATCCGGTTGTGCAGTCCCTTGGGTGCCTGGGTCGCGAACACGAGACCGAGGCCGTACTTGCGGGCCTGGGAGGCGAGCGCGAGCGTGCTGTGCGTGCAGGGCGTCATCACGCCGGACGGCGCGAACGTCTGGGCCTCGTCCATCACGAACAGCCCGCCCAGCGGCCGGTCACCGGCCGGGTTCTTCTTGATCCAGGCGAACAGGGCCATCTGCAGCTGGTTCACGAAGCTCTGCCGCTGGTAGTCCGACTGCAACCCGACAAGGCTGATCACCGAGACGCGTGCCCTCTTTCCCGGGGGAGGGGTGAGCAGGAGTCCGGGATCCACCGGCGTGCCCTCACCGCCGAACATCGGGTCGTTGACCATGGCCGCGGTGAGGCCCTGGGCCAGCTCGGACGCGATCTTCTCCGCGTTGTCGAGCTCGCTCACCCCGTCCGGCAGCGACGACAGCATCGTGATGAGCCCCCTGACGCCGCTCTTCCCCTGCCTGCCGTAGTGTCTGAGCGTCTCCCTGAGCACGGCCTGCCCGAGCTGTGCCTTGGTCGTTCTCGCGTCCAGTTTGACCCTCGGCACGATGGACGCGACGGCCACCTCCACGGCCTCGGTGAACTCGTCGGGGTTGTCGACGACGCTCGCGAAGTCGGGCAGGGGCTGGAAACTGAGGGGCCGTCCCGCGCTGCGACGTGGCGTCCAGACCACGACGTCGGTGTCGGCGAGATACCTCTCGGCCCTCGCGGGGGCATCGGCGTCCCAGTGTGCCGGCGCGTACGGCCAGGGGTCTCCCAGACGCGCCAGGTCGTTGTTGGGATCGAGCACGATGGCCGACACGCCCTGGAGCGCGCACCTCTCGACCAGGCCGCGAATGAGCACCGTCTTCCCCGACCCGGACCCGGCGAAGATCGCGGTGTGTTTCCTGAGCGATTCCAGGCCGAGCTCAAGGGGGGTGCCGTCGGCCATCGTCCTGCCGAGGGTGATGGACGGCGCGCGGTTCGCCTCGGAGCTCGTACGAGGGGCCGTGTGGTTCGCGGGTCTCCTGTGAGGGCTCGCGTTGGATTCCGTGTCGGGCTTCGCAGCGCTTGTCGCCGTGGAGGAGGAACTCGGCGAGGAGGCGGCCTGACCGGACGGCTCCTCGGAGGTGACGGGAGAGGGCGGACCCTCGGGGCCCGGGAGTTCGCCGGGAACGGTCCACCCGTCACCCAGCGCCTCGCTGAACAGCTTGACGTCACCACTGGGCTTCCGTGAGACGAGCCAGGACTGTAGGTTCGCGGGGTCCTCGACGAACAGGTCGCGGAGCGCCGTGAGGATCCTGAGGTCCTCGTCGTCCACGGGGAGCACCCTGCCGCCCGCCCGTTCGAACTCCGCGAGGACCTCCTGAGTGCGCGGTCCCTTCGCCCACTCCGCGTTCCGCAGCACGAACAGTTTCCGCTTCGGGACCCCGGAGTCCAGGCCCGCCGCCACCGAGGCGTTGCGCAGTCGGACCAGCGCGGCGTTGGCGTGCTTGGTGGCGACCGCGCGGAAGCACCAGTGCGCCTCGTCCTCGGTGGTCTCGTCCAGGCTGCGCCGCAGACGCGCGTGCAGGGGAGGCTTCGAGCTCGGAGGGGGATCCTGGCTGAAAAGGCGTCCCGCGTCGCCCTGTTCGGCGATCCAGGCGTTGAGTCCCGCCGAGAGCAGCGCGGGCATCGTCGTGTCCTCGGTCGCGGGGGCGGTCGCCGGGGTCACGTCCGCCCTGTCCCGCAGCACGGCGAAGCGGGCGTCCAGCGCCGCGAACCCCTGCGAGGACGCCGGGTGCTCAGGCAGGGAAGTCGGATCCGCGATGGGGCGGGCGTTGAGGCTATCCAGCTCCCTGATCTCGCCGTCGACCAGACAGGAGTGGAGGTGCCGGTCGACGATCTTCAGTAGTTCCCGCGGGGTGAAGTCGGGGGCGTCCTCGAACGCGGACGGCCGCACCGGCCACGTCGGATAGGGCAGCGCGAAGCCGGCCCCTCGGAACGGCGGGGCGAACCGCCGCTCGACCAGCTCACGGCCCACCTTGGCGTCGGGAATGGTCATGAGCTGGACCGTCTTCCTGAACCGGTCCTGGACGGTGTCGGTCGCGAGCCTCTCGATGAGGATCCAGGTCGCGGGGAGGCAGGAGACGACCGTGAGCGTCCTGCGGGTGACCTCCCGCAGCGACATCAGGCCACCCGCGACCTGCTCGACGACGAGGGCTAGGTGCCAGTCCTGATCCGAGTGGTTGACACCGGCGATCGAGGACTGCGCGATGAGCATGTCGATCTGATCGACCGCGATAACGGAGGGGCCGGTGAGCGCGATAAGCCGCGAGATGTCCTTCACGATCTCCTGCGGCGATTTCTCACCCCGCCGGATGCCCCACGGGGCGCGCTCGCCCGGCTCCTCCTCGGGGATGGAGGAGAGGTAGGAGGTTCCGATGTCCTGCGTCGCGAGGCCGCCGGAGGCGAGCAGGACGAGCGCCCGAACGGTGTTCTGGGTGTCCCGGCAGAGCGGTCCGTCGAAGCGGTGCAGCGCCTCGACGAAGGCATCGAGGGCCTCCCTTGTCAGCGCCGTGTTCCCGGTCACCGCGCGCCGCACCATCCGGGGGACCTCGATCAGTTCCGACAGGCGCTCCAGGAAGACCCTGAGCTGGCTCGTCCCGTCATCCCTGGCTTTGCGGGAGAGGCTGTCGAGCATCGACACCACGACGCTCTCCCAGAAGCCTTTGGCGTCCAGCAGGCTCACCAGGAAGAAGTATCCGCCTTCCCGCAGGACCCGGGCGCGTGCCCAGCCCAGCAGGTGCGTCTTGCCCGTGCCCCGCTGCCCCTGAACGACCACGCCGATCGGGCTCGGGCCCCGGCTCTCCCCGGCCTCGCCCAGCCCGTCGAGCAGGAGCTGGCCGGTGTGGCGGTGCAGGCCCTTCACGTGGAACGGCGAGGTGTTCCACACGTCGTCGATGGTCAGCACCGAGTTCAGCCTGAGCTTGAGCTCCGTCAGTAACCTGCGCTCCTCATCCCTCATCACGCCTCGATCCAGAGGAGGTGCTTCTCCTGCTCGCCGATGGTCACCGCCGCGTCCCTGTCCTCCTTGGAGAGCATCTTCTGGTTGGCCTCGGGAACGATGTTCACGTCCTTCATGCGGTTCATCCGGACGAGGGTCTCGTCGACCGTCGCCCTCGGCACCTCACCCAGGAGCGGGCGGAGCCTCGTGAGGCTCACCCAGGCGTCCGGCTTGGTGGCCAGCTCGCGGTAGGCGGCACGAATGCGCTGCTCGACGTCCGGAGCCGTGGAAGTCATGGTCGTGGGGGCCTCTGCGAGGGTGTGCGCGGAAGTCGTGGGCGCGGGCTCGTCCGAGGAGGCTGCGGGTGCCGACGAGGGGTCGCCGGAAGAGTCCTCGGACACAGGGGCGGCGTTTCCGCCGAAGATGTCGGCGAGGCTGTGGTCGGATCGCTCCATGAAACCCTGCAGCCCGAACAGGACGGCGCGGAGCGCGACCCCCGGCGAGCCCGAGCGCTCAGGAAGGACGATTCCGGCTCGGAGTTCGGTGGTCAGAGCGGACCATCCGGCGTTGGTCAGCACGTGGGCGAACGAGCGCCCGTCCTTTCGGCTCTCCACTAGCTTCAGGTCGTTCAAGTTCCGGCGCTCCTTTCCGGTGAGCGTCAGACCGTGACGTTCCTTGAGGTCCGGGTTGGAGATCTCTTTCGCCTCGATCATCAACACCAGCAGTGCGGCGATTTCCGGCAGAGAAAGTGCTTTATCGGGCATGTCGTAATCCTTCCAATGCCCCGGGGTGACGGTCCCGGAGAAATTGCCTTATCTGGTGAAGCACGGTTTTCGTATCGGTGATGACCTGCGCGTTGGTGAAGCGCAGCACGGCGTAGCCGTCGAGTTGGAGCCGTACGTCCCGTTGCCTGTCCGCCGCGTACGCGCGCGGGGAGTGGTGCTCGGGGCCGTCGATCTCGATGACGCACCGCTCGTCCCGCCAGAGCAGGTCCACCCGGATGGGGTTGACGAGCGGGTGTGGCCGGTGGGTCTGGTTCCACGCGCGTCCCGCCGCCCAGTCGCATGTGGCCAGCGCGGTCTCCAGCGTCCGTTCGGCGACGCTCGCCGGATGAGGTCTCCCCGCCAGGGCCGGGTATGTGACCGTGCGCGCCGTACGGGCGTCGGATCGGGGTGCCGCCGGTTCCGGCGGGCCGCGGAGGAGGTCCGTCACCTCGGTCGGCAGCCGCAGGGTCGTCACGGCGATCCGGTCCACGGTGGTCAGGGGGGCGCCGATGAGCCAGACTCCCAGGTCACCGTGATGGGCGAGCCATTCGCATCCCGCGACGAGGGCCTCCTCCGCTGTGGGCGGGAGGTCTGCGGGGACGTGCACGAGGACCGCCGTGCGGGACCGGCCGAAGCTGGCGGCGATCACTCGCCCGAGGCCGGCGGCTCGCGTCTCGGCCGTGAATCTGGAGGAACGCCGTGCCCTCGCCTCGCGAGAGGCTCCTCGTAGCGCTTCCCGAGCAGCCCGCGACGCCCCTCGAAGTGCCTCCTGAGCCGCCGCCTCTCGCGATGTTCCTCGTGGCGCGGGAGGTTCGGCCTCGTGAAGTGCCTGCTCGGCGAGGTCGGCGAGGAAGGGGCCGAAGTGTTCGGTCGTGGACGCGGTCCGCAGCGCGAGCACGCGTACGGCGCGCCCGCCCGCGCCACCGGGGCCGCCGAGGCCCTCCGCGCCGGGCAGCCACGCGGGGAAAAGATCGATGGCGGCTTTTTCCAGCTCACGCAGTACCGAGGAGACCATTTCGCTCGCGGATCGCGTCTCGTCCGCGTGGTAGGTGACAATCGCCGGCGCGTCGTCGGGAAGCGGGTCGATCGAAAGGGCGATGGCGTCGGTGTCCGCGCCGTGAACGCACACGACGCGTCCCGTCGGCAGCTCCGCCCATGATCCGGCCACGCCACGTCCTTTTTCGCGTGTTGAGACTTCGCGAGGTTATACGCCAGTGCTGGGTGATGCAGGTGTTTTGCGAGAAGCGATGAAATTCATCCGTTTTAAATGCCCGAAATTTCGCATTTGAGATGATTCATCCCCTGATCGTGAAAGGTGTGATTCCAGGTGGTGGGCAAAGCGGGATGATCCGAATGCGGCTCGGTGTGAATCTTGATGGGCGATGTGGTTCGTCTTTCCGGAAAAAAGGCGATATCTCCGTCGGATCATCCGCACGTCATGGGAGAACCCATGCCCGTCGCCCGTTGCGTCACCGTCATCGCCCTCGCCGCCGTCACCGCCTCCACGGTGGTGCTCGCCGCGCCGGGCGCGTCCGCCGCCCTCATCCCGCCCACGCCCGCTCTGGCGAGCGAATGCTCGCTCTTCGGGAAGAAAACCGTCAAAAATGGCGATCGTACGGAGACCTGGACGTGGGGACCGGGTTACCAGAGCTACCAGAGCAGTGAGAGCAACTCCCGGACGTTCACAGAGAGCATGTAGGGAGTTCCGCCGAACGCGCCCGCGTCCCTGGGAGAATCCGGGACGCGATGGCGGTTCGTGATCGCGGCGAGTAGGCGTATCCGCTCCGGAATTCCCAAACATTCTCCAATCGTGGGCCTGAACCGGTCATTTCTTGGAAGCATGTCCCTTCCCTCACGGAGGAGCCCGTCCACCGGCCTTAACGTCGAACGATGAAGATCGACGTGGTGCCGCAGTGCCCGTACGGGGAGGCGGCTCTGACACGCCGGGTCATGGCCGATCGAGCGGGCACATGAGCCGTGCCGGGAACGGGCGGTACGGCACTGGCCCGTTCCCTCACACCCGGGACACCGGAAACACCCGAGGCACCGGAAACACCCGGGGCGAGACACCTCATGGCGAGGCGCCCGGGAGCCGGCGAGCCTGGGGTGAGCAGTCGCGGCGCGTACCGTCCCAGGGCGGCCCGCCCGAGGGGCAGGTCGTGGTGGTCGCGAGAGAGCCGGTGCCGGGAAAGGTGAAGACCCGGTTGATCCCGCCCTTCACCGCGCGTGAGGCCGCCGCGCTGGCCGCCGCCGCCCTTGAGGACACGCTGCGCGCGGTCGCCCGCGTTCCCGTCGACAGGCGGGTGCTCGCGCTCGACGGCGTCCCCGGCCCCTGGCTTCCCCACGGGTTCACGGTGCTGCCGCAGTGCGGGGACGCGCCGGACGAGCGGCTCGCCGCGGCCTTCGGCGACGCCCACCGGCTCCTGCCCGTGCCCGTCGTGCTCATCGGCGCGGACACCCCGCAGATCACCCCGGACATGCTGGCCTACGCCCTGTCCATGCTCAGCGCATACGACGCGGTGTTCGGCCCGGCGGAGGACGGCGGGTTCTGGCTGCTCGGGCTGCGTGCTCCCGACCCCGCCCTCCTGCTCGGCGTCCCGATCTCGGAGCCGACCGCCGGAGAGGTCCAGCTGCGAAGGCTGGGGGAAGCAGGGCTGAGCGTCGCCCTCATGCCCCGCCTCACCGACGTGGGCACCGCGGCGGACGCGTTCGTCGTGGCCGCCCAGGCCCCGCGGTCCTTCTTCGCCGCCGCCCTCGCCAGGATGAGTGCGCTGCGATGAACGTCGGGAAAGGAGGGCTGGTGCCGCATCACCTTGGGTTTGCCCCGTTTCGTGAGACACGCCGATCGAGGTCCCACCTCGGCCGGCGTGATCGCCTCAGACTCTGCTCGTGGCCGAGCGGGTTCGCGTACGCGAGATCGATGACGATGAAGGAAACCGGCTGCTGCGCATCGTACGGCGCGGCAGCGGTTCGGTGGTGACCTGGCGGCGAGCGCAGATGGTGCTGCTGTCGGCCCAGGGCATGAGCATCGGTCAGATCGCCAAGGTGGCCTTCACCAGCGAAGACCGGGTCCGGGATGTGATCCACAACTTCAACGCCGACGGGTTCGACTCGCTGTATCCCAAGTACAAGGGCGGCCGTGCCCCGACGTTCACGCTGCCACAACGTCGCGAGATCAAGAAGATCGCCAAGTCCACGCTCGCCGAGCACAGGCTGCCGTTCTCCCGGTGGAGCCTTGCCAAGCTGGCCGACTTCCTGGTCGCCGAGGGGGTGGTCGAGGACATCAGCCATGAAGGCCTGCGCGAGCTTCTGCGTGCAAAAAGTGTGTCCTTTCAAGCCATAAAGACCTGGAAGGCCTCCCGCGATCCGGACTACGCGACCAAGAAGGCCCGCATCGAGCACTTGTACGCCATCGCCGACGGCGAGGTCGTCGGCGATGGCGATGAGCCGACCGCGATCTTCTGCATGGACGAGTTCGGGCCGCTCAACCTGCAACCCCGCCCCGGCAGGCAGTGGACCGACGTCGGCGGCAAGGGCAAGGATCCCGCCCGAGAGCCCCGAGCGCGGATGCGCGCCACCTACACCCGCACCCAGGGCGTACGGCACCTGTTCGCCGCCTTGGACCTGGGCAAGGACAAGATGTACGGGCACGTCAAGAAGCGCAAGCGGCGCATCGAATTCCTGGAGTTCTGCCGCTACCTGCGCAGCCTCTACCCGCCCGAGGTCCGCATTGCCATCGTCTGTGACAACTACAGCCCGCACCTGACGACCAAGAAGGACACGCGAGTCGGACAGTGGGCGGAGGCGAACAACGTAGAGGTCGCCTACACGCCCACCAATTCCTCCTGGCTGAATCGGATCGAAGCCCAGTTCACCGCGTTGCGCGAGTTCACCCTCAACGGCACCGACCACGCCAGCCACCGCGAGCAGGGCAGCATGATCCGCCGCTACATCGCCTGGCGGAACCGCAACACCGACAACCCCCGCCTACGCAGGATCGTCAACAGGGCGAACGTGGCCTAATGCGGCACTAGGTCGCCTCGACCTTGGCCAGGAAGGCGTTGACAGTGGTTTCGATGCGCTCGGGGAATTCGCCGTTGATGGCGTGCGATGCCTCCGGCCAGAGTTCGACGGTGCCGTGCCGGAGGAGGCGGCGTGCCCGTGCCGCGGCCTTGTTGGGATCGTGAATGATGCTGCGGCCACCGATGATCACCAGGGTAGGCGGATCGATCCCGGCGATCTGCTCGTCGGTGGGGTAGGTGGGCCGGGGAAGGCTGGCGGTGAAGTCGCGCATGCCGGAGGCGATCAGCGCGGCGACAGGATCGTCTTCGGAGGCGTCGGCGCCACCGGAGATCCAGCTCAACAGGCGCCGCCGGACGGCCTGGGGCATGGGGAGCACCGACCCCAGAGAGACGACGACGACCTTCCAGGTGATGCCACCGAAGGTAGCGCCCGGTTCGAGCAGGATGAGCGAGCGAACTCCGGCCGGCTGGTGAACGACGAGATTGAGCGCGGACCACCCTCCGATCGACAGACCTAGCACGTGAAGCGCCTGTTCGGGCAGGCCGTCGATCAGCGACGCGAGCCAGGCCGCCTGGTCTTCGGAGGAGGTCAGCTGGCGGGTCTGCACGGACAGGCCTGGCTCTCCGATGAGATCCGTCGCGTACACTGGGCGGCTTTTCGCCAGGCCGGCCAGGTTGGCTTCCCACATGGGCGCAGCCGCTGTGCGACCGGGCAGCAGCAACAGCGGCACCCCGTCGGCGGGTCCGAACCGGTAGACGCGAACGGTGCCGAAGTCGGTCGACACATCCAGCGTCGCGCTCGGCGCGGGCAGGCCTGCCATCGCGCGGTCATAGGCCTGCCGATATCTGGCGTAGGCGGCGGCGTCGCGGAAGTGGCCGAGTTTGCCTGCCCTGAATGCCGCCCCGATGTTCGGTGCGACGGTGTCCATGGCAACCTCCTCGTTTACTATACGTTCGTATTGTAAAGACTCTGTGGGAGGGACGATGCCAAAACGCGTGGACCACAATGCGCGTCGTGGGGAGATCGCCAGGGCGGCGCTTCGGCTGTGCGTGCGTGAGGGCCTGGCGTCGGTAACCATCGGACGCGTCGCGGCGGAGGCTGCGATCTCCAAAGGCCTGGTCCAGCACTATTTCCCCACCAAGGAAGCGCTGTTGCAGCTAGCCGCGACCATGCAGCGGCGCGACATCGAGAGCGCCGTCGCGGCAGCTGTACAACTGGATGATCCACCACGTACGGCGCTGCGTCAGGTCCTTCTGGCACTGGTGAATCTCGGCACCGAACAAATCCTGGCAGGCCACGCATTTCTCGCTTCCGCCGCTGCGAACCCCCAGCTTCACCGGCTCTACCGAGAGGGGTCGTCCGCTGCGACCGCCGCTGTCGCGCAGCTTGTTACCGAGGCTTGCGGTTCAGCTGCCGCCGCCGAGGCGGAGGCGCGCATCCTGCTCGGCGTGGCAGGAGCACTCGCCGACGCGCGCATGCTGGGCGAGATCAGCCACAGCGCGGCCATCGCGGTACTCGATCTGCAGTTGAGCCGTCTCATCGCGGGTTCGGCGAGCTGAGCTTTCCTCGTGAGCCCGCTCCCGGTCTCCAGTCACCTCCGGAGTGAGATCCAGGATGTTCCACAGGGCCAGATCAGATCATCATCGATCTCGCATACGCGTACTCGCTCGATGTGGTGCCATGAAACGGGGCAAACCCAAGGTGATGCGGCACTAGAAAAGCGTCGGGGCGGTCTCCTCGCTCGCGCGCTCCAGCTCGCCGGGCTCGAAGAGCCGGATCACGCCGTACGTGCCGTCGTATCCGGGTTCCCTGAGCACCTCGCCGCGGCGCAGCCGCCCGACGGCCTCCGCGAGCGGCGGTGAGAGGGCCGCGATCTCCTCGACCGGCACGTCCTCCAGGATCCTCAGCTCGGGGCCCAGCGCGGCGGTGAGCCTGTCGACCTCCCTGAGGACCTTCTTGCTCTTCGACCCCACGTCGAGGATCTCGCCGACGATCTCGGGTAGCGGTACGAGGTTGCGGAAGCCCGCGACGCCCTCGGGGCGGCGACCTTCGGGCCGGTCGGCCAGCTCCTGGATCCGGTTCAGCACGCCCACCGTGAGCGGCTTCCCGCACACGGGGCAGATCCCGTCGCGCCCGCGCGTCTCCTCGGGGCCCATCCGGACGTCACACCTGCGGTGCCCGTCGACGTGGTATCTCCCCTCCTCGGGGAAGAACTCGGTCGTTCCCGCGTACCCGGTCCCGGTCTGGAGCGCTCGCAGGACGGCGAAGTAGTCGAGGTCGGTCTCGAACACCGTGGTCTCGCGGCCGATCATGGGCGGCGAGTGGGCGTCGGAGTGGCTGACCAGCCGGTAGCGGTCGAGGGCGGAGACCCGCCAGTTCATGGCCGGGTCGCTGGACAGCCCGGTCTCCAGCGCGAAGATGTGGCCGGAGAGCTCGCCGTAGCACTCCTCGATCGTGTCGAACCCCGATTTCGAGCCGAAGACGCCGAACCACGGCGTCCAGACGTGGGCGGGCACCAGGTAGGCGCCGTCGCCGCTGCTCAGGGTGATCTCCAGCAGGGTTCGGGAGTCAAGGCCGAGGGTGGGCCGTCCGTCCGCGCTCAGGTCGACGATCCGGTCGAGTCTGGCGTTGAACGTCGCGGCCTCGTCGAAGCCCGGCATGTAGACCAGGTGGTGGATCTTGCGGGTGTGCTCGCCGCGCCGGTAGATCGTGGAGATCTCCGTGGACAGCATGAACCGCACCTCGCCGGGGGCGACACCGGCGGGCAGCGGTCCGAGGGCCTCCGGGGTGATCTCCTCACGGGGCCGGAACAGCCCCGGTTCCGCCGGTACGAGGTTCTCGCGCAGGTGCTCGAACCACGCCGGATGCGTGAAGTCACCGGTGCCCATCAACGCGACGCCCTTGCGCCGCGCCCACCACGTCAGGTGCTCCAGGTCGCTGTCCTTGCTGCACGCCCGCGCGTATTTCGAGTGAATGTGCAGATCGGCATGGAAACGCATTCATCGCATCCTGTCCCGGGAAAACGGCCCGGTGGGGGCCGCCCGTAGGCGTCGGTGAAGCCCTCATACCCATGCCGTCCTCACCCAGACCGCTACGACCCGGGCAAAAAGATCATGGTTGTACGTCGCCGGGGGACGGTCTGGAAAGACGACCGGCCTGTGCGACGGTGAGGAAGGGCGGCCGACGGGTGCGGACGCCGGCCCGGGTGTGACGACCGGTCGTTCCCCACGGGGTGCGCGATGATCAGGAAAGGCAGCCGACGTGGGCGAGGGCCTGCTTCAGCAGGGTGCCCTGCCCGCCGAGCATCTCCTGCTGCACCATCGGTGACGAGGCCTCCTCGGGGGTGAACCAGACGAGGTCGAGGGCGTCCTGCCGGGGACGGCAGTCGCCGGTGACCGGGACGACGTAGGCGAGGGAGACCGCGTGCTGCCGGGGGTCGTGATAGGGCGTGACGCCGTGGGTCGGAAAGTACTCGGCGATGGTGAACGGCTGCGGAGAAGGGGGGACGCAGGGCAGCGCCGTCGGACCGAGGTCCTTCTCCAGGTGGCGCATGAGCGCGTCACGGACGCGCTCGTGGTGAAGCACGCGGCCGGAGACGAGGGCGCGGCTGACCGCTCCGTCCGCTCCGATGCGCAGCAGCAGGCCGACGCGCGTGACCGTTCCCGTCTCGTCGACCCGTACGGGTACGGCGTCGATGTAGAGGATCGGCATTCGCGCGCGGGTCGACTCCAGTTCTTCCGGAGCGAGCCAGCCGGGCGTGGTTTCGGTCATTTCGGTCATTGCTCGATCGTACTTCGCGGCCGACTCGGAAACCGTTTTTCTCCGGTGACCGGCTTGTCGAGGTGTCGATCGTCCGGCCGGCCCGCGGTGCTCGACCCGCGTCGGCACACCTCACCACCTTGGAAGCGCTCATGACGTGAAACGGCCGCGGCGGCCCGGCGGAGAAGGACCGCGCACGGCAGGTGGTCTCCGGCGTCACCCGAGATGAAATCCCCGCGTCATGCCTTGCCAGGGCGTGCGCTCCCGATTTTGTCGGCATATGTAGCTACTTTGTCCCCTGCCACTTGAGCGCGTAATGCGTAAACCCTTGCGAGGTATCTCCATGGAACGGATGCTGACCTCTCCCGGTGACCAGCGTCTCGACGCCGTGATCACCGATCGGGCGGGCAACCCCGTCACCGTCGCCGCCACCCACACCGCCGCCGCCCCCGGACGCCTCGACGCCCTGGCTGCCGTTTTCGCCGGTACGGAAGGTGAACTGCGTTTCGTCAGCGGCATCGTGCGCAGAACAGCCGGAAGCGTCGTGATCGAGCCGGTCGGCCTGGCGGTCGAAGATCGGGTCATCGTCCCCGACCTGCGGCCCGCCGGGGGCCCCGGTGGGCTCGCGGTCGCCGACACGACCCCCCGCGAACCGCTGCTCGCGGCCCTGGCCGACACCCGGGATCTCCTCGCGGAAGCGACGCACCGGGGCCTGAGCCACCTGCCCCCGAGTTATGGTGATCGGCTCGCGCGCGGCGGAGCGGCTGACCGCGCTCGGACTGCACCGTGTCGCACACGCCGTCACGGCTTTCGAGACGACGCTGACCCGTGGCTGTGGCCGTGACGAAGTGACCGAGCGGACCTGGGTCGACGCGTACCTGCGTTTGGAGCTCACTCTCGATCTCTGCTGACCGCCGGAGCGGCTGCCGTACGGATCGTGGAGCGTCAAGTGACGGCGCCGCACGTCCCGCCGCTGTCCGCCGAGCAGTCCCGCGCCACGATGCGGAGGGCTGCTGACATCCTCCGGTCCTTCCTGACCCGAAACCCTTCCTGATCCGCGAAAAGGGGGGTCTTCGCCTGCCGGCAGGGCTGAGCGGGCCGGCCGGGATCCGGCGGGGGCGGTCGGCGGGGGGCGGTAAGGGGCTTACGGCGAAAAAGCCCAGGTCCGAATGCGGACCTGGGCCTTCTGGGTGGAGCAGGGATCACGAGACCGTCTGAAGGGTCCCGCAGGGCGACGCCAGGGCGTCGGCGCACACCCGGTGCAGCCGTCCCCGATGGAAGACCAGCGGTTCTCCGTTGTCGTCGTCGTCCGCGGCCAGCGAGATCACCCTGGCGAGGATCAACTCGTGGTCTCCCACCGGTTGGCTCGTCTCCAGGACGCAGTCGAACCACGCCAGCGCGCCGTCGATCGCCAGATGGCCGCTCTCCTTCGTGGACCAGCCGATACCGGAGAACCGGTCGGCGCCCTTGGTCGAGAACGATCGGCACACCGCCTCCTGCTCGACGCTCAGCAGGCTGATGGTGAAGCCACCCGCGGCTCTGATCCGCGGCCAGGTGGTCGAGGTGTGCGCGGCGCAGAAGGCCACGATCGGCGGGTCGAGGGAGACCGACGTGAATGAGTTGACGGTGAAGCCGTACGGCTCGCCGTCCGACATCGCGGCGATCACGACCACCCCGGTCGGGTACCGGCCGAGCACGCGCCGCATTCTCAGGCTATCGATCACCACTCACCGCGCTTCCCACGTCCGCTTGAGCCGGTCGAGATGGTTGAGGCTGTCGAGCACGGTGTCCGTGTCGGGAACGAAGTCGATGAGACAGCCGATCTCGTCGACGCCGATCTTCTCAAGGGAGTCCAGCATGGCCATGCCGTCGTCAACCGTGCCGAAAAGGCCGCCGGTGTCGAAGTAGCGATAGAAGGACACCTCCAGGAGGAACTCGATGTCCTCGGAATCCATCGAGTCCGGGTCCAGGCCGGGAATCAGCTCCTCGGCCGCCTTCATGACCAGCCCGATCGAGCTGCGCAGGTAGTCGGTGAACGGCTGGTGGATCACCTCGCGCACCCGGGCACGGTCCTCGCCGAGGAAGGTGTGCAGCATCAGCACGACGTGGCCGGTGCCGCCGTGGTTCCTCGCGAAGTGCTCGCGATAGTCGGCGACCTTGTGCGCCAGCTCGTCCAGACTCTGGCCGAGCAGGTGCGTGAGGATGCCGATGCCGAGTTCGCCCGCCTGGCGGAACGACGCGGGGTTTCCCGAACTGGTGAGCCACGTCGGCAGTTCCGGCTGGATCGGAGCCGGGTGGGTCTGGATCTTGATCGGCTCGCCGGCGCCGTCGTTCACCTCCAACGACTCCTGCCGCCACAGGCGCCGCACGGTGTCGATCGTGTCGGTCGTCACCTGCCTGCGGTCATGATAGTTCTCCGGCCGGAGGGCGAAGTCGTCAAGGTGCCAGCCGGTCGCGAAGGCGATGCCGGCGCGACCGCCGGACAGGTTGTCCACGACCGACCACTCCTCGGCGATGCGTGCCGGGTGGTGCAGGGGAGCCACGACGCTTCCGGCGCGGATCGCGACGTGCTCCGTCACGGCCGCGATGGCCGCGGCGGTGACGGCGGGGTTGGGGTAGCGGCCACCGAACTCATGGAAGTGTCGCTCCGGCGTCCACACCGCGGAAAAACCGTGGGTGTCGGCGAATCTGGCCCCCTCCAGCAGCAGCCGGTACTGGTTGGTTCCTGCTCTTGCCTCGTCAGCGAAATAGAAAAGGCCAAAGTCCAACGGTTTCTCCTAACGTGCTGCAGGACTCGCACGGAGCATGGGCTCATATACGGCCACGCGGGCCCATTGTTTGCGGAACGGGAGAGGCAGGGGAACCCCTAGGGGCCACTAAGTAGTGGATGCGAGCGCGGACCCCTTGACCCCCCCTAACCCTCGTAGGGGGGTTCCGTAGGGGGTTCCCAGCCGGATGTTTAGGGGCGAGCCCCGGTAGCTACGCCGCCGTCTCGTGGGCTGGAATGAGGCGTGAATGAGGCGGGGGAATCCGTGCACTCAATGAATGACGCATTGTCGAATATCCCTGCTTATTGGCCGAGAGGATATACGCAACGTGACTCTTACCACTGAACGCGGCCTGGAAACACCTCTCTCACAACGGGAGAGGGTCGCCGAACTCGGCATGCTCAAGGATCAGGCGCGCGGCGGAGACGTTCAGGCGGCCACGAAGCAGCAGCGAGCCAAGGGCAAACTCACCGTCGACGAACGGCTGGAACTGCTCTTCGACCCCGGTAGCTTCACCGAGATCGAGCAGCTGCGCAGGCACCGGGCCAGCGGTTTCGGCATGGAGAACCGGCGACCGTACACCGATGGCGTCGTGACCGGGTGGGGCACCGTACACGGACGCACCGTTTTCGCCTACGCCCATGACTTCAGGATCTTCGGCGGCTCACTGGGTGAGGCCCACGCCCAGAAGATCCACAAACTGATGGACCTCGCGGCGGCGACGGGCGCCCCGCTCGTCAGCCTCAGCGACGGAGCCGGCGCCAGGATCCAGGAAGGCGTGACCGCCCTGGCCGGCTACGGCGGGATCTTCCAGCGCAACGTCCGGGCCTCCGGAGTCATCCCGCAGATCAGCGTGATGCTCGGCCCGTGCGCCGGTGGCGCCACCTACTCGCCGGCACTCACCGACTTCACGTTCATGGTCGACGGCATCTCGCAGATGTACATCACCGGCCCGAGCGTGGTCGAGGCCGTGACCGGCGAGAAGATCAGTCACGACGGGCTCGGTGGCGCCCAGGTGCACGGAACGCTCTCCGGCGCCGCCGGATTCGTCTACGACAACGAGGTGGACTGCCTGGAGGAGGTCCGCTACCTGTTGTCGCTCCTCCCGGCGAACAACCGCGAGGAGCCGCCCGCACTGCCGACGGCGGATCCGGCCGACCGGCGTTGCGACACCCTCCTCGACATCGTGCCCGTCGAGCTCAGCCGGTCGTACGACATCCGCGAGGTCATCAGGGAGATCGTCGACCTCGGCGACTTCTTCGAGGTGCACACCCTGTGGGCGACCAACGTCATCTGCGCCCTGGCCAGGATCGACGGCCACGTCGTGGGAATCGTGGCCAACCAGCCCTCCTCGCTGGCGGGTGCGCTGGACATCGACGCCTCGGAGAAGGCGGCGCGATTCGTCCAGTTCTGTGATGCGTTCAGCATCCCGCTCGTCACCCTGGTCGACGTGCCCGGCTTCCTGCCGGGCAAGGAGCAGGAGCACGCCGGCATCATCCGGCACGGCGCCAAGCTGCTGTACGCGTACTGCAACGCCACCGTTCCCCGCATCCAGGTCATCCTGCGCAAGGCGTACGGAGGGGCCTACATCGTGATGGACTCCCGCTCCATCGGCGCGGACCTGTCCTTCGCCTGGCCGACGAACGAGATCGCCGTGATGGGCGCCGAGGGCGCCGCGAACGTCGTGTTCCGCAAGGAGATCGCCGCGGCCGACGACCCCGAGACGACGCGCACCGAGATGATCAAGGAGTATCGGCAGGAGCTGATGCACGCCTACTACGCCGCCGAGCGCGGCCTGGTGGACGACGTGATCGATCCGGCCGAGACCAGGGCGGTCCTGGCCCGTTCGCTCGCCATGCTCCGCGCGAAGAGCGCGAAGGTCCCGTATCGCAAGCACGGAAACCTGCCGATGTGATGGCCGACGACGAGGTCATGTTCCGGTTCGTACGCGGCGAGCCCGATCCGGAGGAGGTGGCCGCGGTGACGGTGGTCCTGTCGCGTGCCTTCGCGACGCGACCTCGGAACGGTGACGTCTCCGCCACCCTCCCTTCCTGGAGCGAGCCGGAAGTCTTCGAGGCGCCGAATTCCTGGTCCTTCCGGTGAACCATAAGAAGGAGTGCAAGTGATCACCGAAACCGGAACGTGGCTGCGGTCATTCGAGACCGCGCCGCCGTTCTCCACCCGCCTGATCTGCTTCCCCCACGCGGGCGGCTCCGCTTCGTATTTCCTCCCTGTCGCCAAGCAGCTCTCCTCACGACTGGATGTGCTGGCCGTTCAGTATCCGGGCAGGCAGGAACGCCGTCACGAGGCGTGCATCGACGATATCGCGACGCTCGCGGACCGGCTTGCCGAAGAGATCCGCCCGCTGGCGGACCGGCCGATGGCCTTCTTCGGCCACAGCATGGGTGCCGTGGTCGCGTTCGAGGTGTCCAGAAGACTGCTGACGCACGGCATCTCACCGCTGATGCTGTTCGCGTCGGGCCGGCGCGCACCCGCCTGCACGCGTAACGAGACGGTGCACAAGGAAGGCGACCAGGCGCTCCTGGCCGAGGTACGGCGACTCGGCGGGACCGACCTGCGCATGCTGAACGACCCCGAGGTCGTGAACATGATCCTGCCCTCGCTGCGCGGCGACTACAAGGCGATCATGACCTACCGGTGCCCGCCCGGGATCAAGATCGACGCACCCGTTATCGCGCTGGTCGGTGACAACGACCCCCACGTCTCGCTGGACGAGGCGCTCCGCTGGAAGGAACACACCAGCGGAGCCTTCGACATGCAGGTCTTCCGAGGCGGTCACTTCTTCCTGAACTCCCACGCCTCAGCGGTTATGCGGACGATCACCGAAAGCATTCCAAGCGCGTAGGTCCCTTTTTCGACAGCACGAAGAGTACGAGGCGAGCATGACTGCGAACGACACCAAGCTCATCGAAGCACTGCGTTCCTCGCTGAAGGAGACGGAGCGACTGCGTGCGCAGAATCGTTCTCTCACCGAGGCCGCGCGCGAACCGATCGCGATCGTGGGAATGGCCTGTCGTTTCCCGGGTGGGGTGTCTTCGCCGGAGGGTTTGTGGGACCTGGTGGCCGCCGGTACGGATGCCATCGGTGAGTTCCCCGCCGATCGCGGCTGGGACCTGGTGACGTTGTACGACCCGGACCCTGACAGCCGGGGGACCACGTACTCCCGGCACGGTGGGTTCCTGTACGAGGCGGCGGAGTTCGACCCGGATTTCTTCGGGATCTCGCCGCGTGAGGCGCTGGCGATGGACCCGCAGCAGCGGTTGCTGCTGGAGGCGTCGTGGGAGGCGATCGAGCGGGCGGGAGTCGATCCCGACCGGCTGCGCGGCAGCCGTACGGGTGTGTTCGCGGGTGTGATGTATCACGACTACGCCCCGTCTTCCGTGCCGACGGAGCTGGAGGGCCTGATCGGCACCGGCAACTCCGGCAGCATCGCCTCGGGCCGGGTGTCGTACACGTTCGGCTTCGAGGGTCCCGCGGTCACGGTGGACACGGCGTGCTCGTCGTCGCTGGTGGCGTTGCACCTGGCCGTGCAGTCACTGCGGTCGGGCGAGTGCGACCTGGCGCTCGCCGGCGGGGTGACCGTGATGGCGACTCCTGGAACGTTCGTGGAGTTCTCGCGGCAGCGTGGCCTGTCGGCGGACGGGCGGTGCAAGGCGTTCTCCGCCTCTGCCGACGGCACCGGCTGGGGCGAGGGTGTCGGCATGCTGCTGGTCGAGCGGTTGTCGGACGCGGTACGCAACGGTCACCAGGTTCTCGCGGTCGTGCGCGGTAGTGCGGTCAACCAGGACGGTGCGAGCAACGGTCTGACGGCGCCGAACGGTCCTTCGCAGCAGCGGGTGATCCGTCAGGCGCTGGCGAACGCCGGGCTGTCGAGTGCGGACGTCGACGTGGTCGAGGCGCATGGCACGGGGACCAGGTTGGGTGACCCGATCGAGGCGCAGGCCATTTTGGCCACCTATGGTCAGGACCGTTCTGGGGATCGGCCGTTGTGGTTGGGGTCGTTGAAGTCGAACATCGGTCACACCCAGGCCGCGGCGGGTGTGGGCGGTGTGATCAAGATGGTGATGGCGATGCGGCACGGGACGTTGCCGCGGACCCTGCACGTCGAGGAGCCGTCGCCGCATGTGGACTGGTCCGCGGGTGCGGTGGAGTTGCTGAGCGAGGCTCGTTCCTGGGAGGTGGAGGACCGCCCGCGCCGGGCCGGTGTGTCGTCCTTCGGGGTGAGCGGGACGAACGCGCATGTGATCATCGAGCAGGGGCCGGCGGAGGCCGAGGTCGAGGCCGAGAGCGCCGAGTTGCCGGTGACGCCGTGGCTGGTGTCGGCCAAGTCCTCCGAGGCGCTTCGGGGGCAGGCTTCTCGGCTGGCGTCGTGGGTGGAGGAGCGGCCGGAGCTGGACCCGGCGGATGTCGCCTGGTCGTTGGCGAGTGGCCGGTCGGTGCTGGAGCGGCGCGCGGTGGTGGTGGGCGCTGATCGGGCCGAGCTGGTGGCGGGGTTGCGGGCGCTGGCCGAGGAGACGGTGACGACGAAGCCGACCGGTGGTGGGCTGGCGGTGTTGTTCGCCGGTCAGGGC
>Ga0233377_1000277_pt1 | contig 26372 bp, 30 predicted proteins | sample ElkDunMinimDraft_6_FD_191540 | JGI IMG/M metagenome (GOLD analysis project Ga0233377, IMG submission 191540) | Fecal eukaryotic communites from dung pellets of Tule Elk in California, USA - Elk Dung E36 | ecosystem: Host-associated > Mammals > Digestive system > Large intestine > Fecal | place...
ACGACCGCCGGCGGGACCGGAGGGCGCGGCCGGACGCGGAGCCTGGGGCGCAGGCGCATCGGTGCGCGGACGACCGGCCACGTCGAAGCCCTGCGGGCGCTGATGGCCCGGCACGGCGCCGGCGCGGCGCTTGGTTTCGACCACCACCGTCTTGGTGCGGCCGTGGCTGAAGCTCTGGCGGACGGTGCCGGTCGAAACCGATCCCGCCTGTCGGGGCTTCAGGCTGAGCGGCGCGCGCGGTCCCGTCGAGGACGGAGTCCCGGTCGGAGCCTGCGGTGCATCGCCATTGGTCTTGTCGTTTTCGTCAGTCATTCGGTCGCTTTACTCGGAACAGCGGATCGTCCGCCGTCGTCTCGTTCAAACACAAATAGCCGTGCGTCGCTCCGTCCCTCTCACGAGAGAACGGAACCCCGCCCGTCAGAATCCTTATTCGGGGCCTCGCCCGGATCGCCCCACTGCGGGGGCAGAAGCGATCGAAATCCCGCCAGTCGCTCGACCTCCATGGTCCAGCGATCAGCCCGCCCGCCCTCCAGCAGGACGGCGTGTATCGCATTTTCCAGCCCAAGGGCCAAACTCAAATCGTCCGCACTGAAAATCCCGCAGATTTTCGGTGTGCGCGGCAGGTGTTTCGCCAAGGCCAGAAGCTTGCCGCGGCCGTCCGCAGACCCGTCTGCGGCCTCGACGATCCAGGCGGCCTTGCCGGCCCGGATGGCGGCCATCGACTTTTCGAAGCCGGATATAAGCACGCCCTCGCGCCGGGCAAGGCCCAGTTGGTCCAGACAACGCCTGAACAGCAGGGTCTCGACTGTGTCCGCCAGGTCGGCGGCGGGCTTCAGCGGGGCCTTGGCCGCGCGGCTGAACAGGTTCTTCTTGACCGCCGTCTGAATAGAGACGCGGTCGGCGGCGACCCACAGGCCCCGCCCCGGCAGCTTGCGCGCCAGGTCGGGGGCGACCGAACCGTCCGGAGCGGCGACGAAGCGGATCAGGCGAGATTCGTCCATGACCTGGTGTGTGACCAGGTCCCGGCGTTCCCTATCGATCGTCGCTTCGCGCAGACTCATGAACGGTTCGGTCTCCCATCACATGTCGGAGTCTTGGTCGGAGTCCTCGGCGAGGTCCCCATCGACTTCAGCATCGACTTCGGCGTCAGCCGTTTCGGCCGGAGCCGAGAAGACCTGGTCGACGTCGTATTCGGCCTCTTCGAATTCACCGGCGGGGGCGTCTTCGAATTCCTCCTCGACATATTCAGGCTGAGGCAGTTCCGAGGCGTCGATCCAGCCGGCGGCGACACGCGCCTGCAGGATCAGCATTTCGGCGTCTTCCTGGGCCAGGTTGAAGCTTTCCAGCACGCCGGGGACCTTGACCCGCTCGCCGTTTTTCACTTCGTAGCCGCCGCGGATTTCGTCCGTGGCCAGATCGGCCAGGTCTTCAACCGTCTTCACGCCGCCTTCGCCCAGGGCGACGGCGATGGCGCCGGTGACGCCCGGCACGGCCAGCACTTCGTCCAGCACGCCCAGCTCGACGCGCTTGGCGTCCAGCACCGCAGCCTGCCTGTCCAGGAAGTCGCGGGCGCGGGCCTGCAGTTCTTCAGCCGTATCCTCGTCGAAGCCTTCGATGTCGGAGATTTCATAGGGTTCGACGAAGGCCAGGTCCTCGACCGTGGCGAAGCCTTCCGTGACCAGCAGCTGGGCGATGACCTCGTCCACGTCCAGGGCCTCCTGGAACAGGCTGGTGCGCTCGCTGAACTCGCGCTGGCGGCGCTCGCTGTCCTGGCTTTCGGTGATGATGTCGATCTGCCAGCCAGTCAGCTGGGAGGCGAGACGGACGTTCTGGCCGCGACGGCCGATGGCCAGCGACAGTTGTTCGTCGGGCACGACGACTTCAACGCGGTCAGCCTCTTCGTCCAGCACCACCTTGGAGACTTCGGCGGGGGCCAGGGCGTTGACGATGAAGGTCGGCTCGTCGGCGTTCCACTGGATGATGTCGATCTTCTCGCCCTGCAGTTCGGCGACGACCGCCTGAACGCGCGAGCCGCGCATGCCGACGCAGGCGCCGACGGGGTCGATGGAGCTGTCGTTCGACAGCACGGCCATCTTGGCGCGTGAACCGGCGTCGCGGGCGGCGGCGCGGATCTCGATCACGCCGTCGTAGACCTCGGGCACTTCCTGGGCGAACAGCTTGGCCATGAAGCCGGGGTGCGAGCGCGACAGCATGACCTGCGGACCCTTGGCCTCGGCGCGGACGTCATAGATGTAGGTGCGGATCCGGTCGCCGATGTTGAACACCTCGCGCGGGATGGAGTCGTTGCGGCGCATGATGCCCTCGCCCCGGCCCAGGTCGACGACGGTGTTGCCGTATTCGACGCGCTTGACGGTGCCGTTGACGATCTCGCCGACGCGGTCCTTGAACTCTTCGTACTGGTTGGCGCGCTCGGCGTCGCGAACCTTGCCCATGACGACCTGGCGGGCCATCTGGGTCTGCACCCGGCCGAAGTCGAACGGCGGCAGGTCTTCGACATATTCCTTGCCGACTTCCGCTTCCGGGTCGCGCTTGGAGGCGTCGGTCAGGCGCACCATGGCGCTGTCGTTGAACTCTTCCAGCTCGTCTTCCGGCTGCCAGTCGTCCGGCACGATGGTGACGTGGCGGGTCAGCGACAGCTCGCCGGTCTTGATGTCGATCTTGGCGCGGATGTCGTGATGGGCGCCATAGCGCGACTTGGCGCCCTTCTGGATCGCCTCCTCGATCGCCTCAACGACGACTTCCTTGTCGATGTTCTTCTCGCGCGCGACCGCATCAGCGATCTGCAGCAGTTCGAGACGGTTCGCGGATACGCCAACAGCCATGGTCTAGTCCTCGGTCTCAGTGATTTCGTTGTCGTCTTGCGCGGCGCGCTTGGCGGCGCCCGCCTTCATCAGTTCGTCGGTCAGCACCAGCTTGGCGTCGACCAGCCAGTCAAACGGGATCAGGGCGGTGTCTTCCTCCCCGTCCAGATCGATGGCGATAGCCTCGCCATCGACCCCGGCCAGCACGCCCTTGAACCGCTTGCGGCCCTCGATCATGCGGTCGGTCTCCAGCCGGGCCTCAAGCCCCTGGAACAGGTCGAAATCGCTCTGGCGGGTCAGGGGGCGGTCGACGCCCGGCGACGACACCTCCAGCAGATACTCGCCCGCGATGGGATCGGCAGCGTCGAACACCTCGGACACGGCGCGGCTCAGACGGGCGCATTCCTCGACCGAAATGTCGTTGTCGGCAGGGCGCTCGGCCATGATCTGCAGGCGGCGACGCAGGGTGCCGCCCATCAGACGCACACGCACGACGGCAAGACCCAGGCTCTCGGCCACGGGTTCGATCAGCTCCAGCAGAGCGCGGTCTTCTACGGTTCTGGCCTTCAAGGCGCGGGTCTCGACAGAGGGGCAATAAAAAAAGCGGCGGGCCATCCGGGGCCGCCGCTTGGAACGACGCCGTTTGACGCCGGTCTAACGATGTGAGGCTGCATATAGACACCGGCGCGGGCTTTGTCAGCCCCGAAACGTCAATCACGCCGCCCGCGTCCTTCACAGCGATTGCCAACCGCCTCGCGCAACGCCAGAAGGCGGTCATGAAAATTCACTGGATCGGACTGAACACCACCGGCCGCCTCGGCGTTTCGCGTAAGCCTGACGGCGGCGAGGCCCTGGACGAACAGATGGCAGGTTTGTCGCACGGCATGGTGGACCACGTCATCAGCATGCTGGAGCCGGACGAGGCGCAGACCCTGGGTCTGGCTGATGAAGGCGGCGCCGCCGAACGCCACGGCCTCGGCTTCTTCAACTTCCCCATTCCCGACCACGGCGTGCCGACCGATCTGGCCGCCTACCGCAAGACGGCCCAGGCCATCGACCGTCGCCTCAGGCTTGGCCAGGCCATCGTCATCCACTGCCGCGCCGGTCTGGGCCGCGCACCGTCGCTGGCTATCTGCGCCCTGATCTGCGGCGGCATGGACCCTGACGAAGCGGTGCTGCGCGTCGGCAAGGCGCGCGGTCGTCCGGTGCCCGAAACCGACGAACAGTTCGCCTTCGTCCGGGCCTTCGCCGCCAGCCTGCGCGAGGCGGGTTAGGCCAGGGCCAACTGGCCCAGATAGTCGCGCTTGCCCAGCGCCACGCCCTGATGACGCAGGATGGCGTAGGCCGTGCTGACGTGGAAATAGAAGTTGGGAATGGCGAAGCTGGTCAGATAGCCGGCGCCTTTGAAATCCAGTTCGACTCCGGGAAAGCGCAACTCGATCCGGCGCGTCTCGGCACCGTCCAGCGACGCAGCGTCCACGCCCTCGATGAAGGCGATCGACAGAGCCACCGTGGCTTTCAACGCCGCCAGATCAGGCTCGGCGTCATCGGTTTTCGGCCAGGGCTGACCCGACAGCCGCGCCATGCAGCTGCGCGCTGAAAAGGCCGCCATCCGCACCTGATCGGCGAAAGGCTTCATGTCCGGCGCCAGCCGCGCCTCCATCAGCGCCGCCTCGTCCAGACCAGAGGCCGCCGCCTTGTCCAGCAGGCCGGACAGGACGTTCAATCCGCGCAGGAAGACGGGCGCTGCGGCGTCGTTCAGGGTGAAGCTCATCGGCGCAATCTCCTTTGACGCAGTCAGACGCGCCGGAATTCCATGAACAGAGGCGTCGTGTCGCCCAGCCGCTTTTCTTCATAGCGGGTGATGACATGATCGTCCCACGGCGTGGTCCAGTCATCACCGGGTGACGCGACCCGCACCAGACCTTCGGTGCGCATCAGCCGCTCCAGCGCCCATTCGGCGTAGTCTGCCCAGTCGGTGACGAAGCGCACGACGCCGCCGGGCTTGAGCAGGCGGGCGATCTCCGCCGCCGTCTCGTCCTGCAACAGGCGACGCTTGTTGTGGCGGACCTTGTGCCAGGGATCGGGGAACAGGATCATCACCCGGTCCAGAGAGGCTTCGGGCAGGGCCGCCATAACAGCGCGGGCGTCGTCGGCGTGGATGCGGACGTTCTCAAGCCCACCGTCGTCGACATGGCGCAGGGCCGAGGCCACCCCGTTCAGGAAGGGCTCGCAGCCGATCATCAGGGCGCGCGGGTGACGCCCCGCCTGGGCCGCCAGATGCTCGCCCCCGCCAAAACCGATCTCCAGCCAGACAGCCTCGGCTCCCGGCATCAACGCCTGCGGATCAATCGGCCCCGCCGCCGGATCGGGCACGGCGATGCGCGGCAGCAGGCTGTCGAACAGGGCCGCCTGTTTGGGCTTGATCGGTCGGGCCTTGATCCGCCCGAAGGAACGAAGCGGGCGATGGGCGGGATCGGTTTCGGAGGTCATGCAGAATAATCTACTTCTCCCTCCCCCGCCGGGGGAGGGTGGCTGACGCGCAGCGTCAGACGGGTGGGGGCGCTTCAGCAAGACTAGCATCGGCGCTGCGTATCGCCGAGCCCTCCCCACCCGGTCGCTGCGCGACCACCCTCCCCCGGCGGGGGAGGGAAAAAGGCGGGTGTCAGCCAGCCAGCGCTTTCAATTGATCGACCAGATCGGTCTTCTCCCAGCTGAAGCCGCCGTCGGCGTCGGGCTCGCGGCCGAAGTGGCCATAGGCGGCGGTGCGGGCGTAGATCGGGCGGTTCAGCTTCAGGTGCTCGCGGATGCCGCGCGGCGTGGCGCCGCCGATCAGGCCCAGCAATCTGGCCTCCAGAACATCTTCGGAAATGCTCCCCGTGCCGTGCAGGTCGACGTGGACCGACTGCGGCTGGGCTACGCCGATGGCGTAGGAGATCTGGATGGTGCAGCGGTCGGCCAGACCGGCCGCCACGACGTTCTTGGCCAGATAGCGCGCCGCATAGGCCGCCGAGCGGTCCACCTTGGTCGGGTCCTTGCCCGAGAAGGCGCCCCCGCCATGAGGCGCCGCGCCCCCATAGGTGTCGACGATGATCTTGCGCCCGGTCAGGCCGCTGTCGCCGTCCGGCCCGCCGATCACGAACACGCCGGTCGGATTGATGTGCCAGACCGTCTCATCGGTGATGAACTCGGCCGGCAGCACCTCGGCCACCACAGAGCGGACGATTTCAGATATCTCGGCCTGGGTGGCGGCTTCGGCGTGCTGGGTCGAGACCACGATGGATGTCGCACGGGTGGGACGACCGTCTTCGTAGAACAGGGTGACCTGGCTCTTGGCGTCCGGCTCGAGACGTGTCTCACCACCGTGACGCAACGCCGCCAGCCTCTTCAGTATGTTGTGGCTGTAAGCCAGGGTGGCCGGCATCAGTTCAGGCGTCTCGTTCGACGCATAGCCGAACATGATGCCCTGATCGCCCGCGCCTTCGTCCTTCTCATTGGTCGAATCGACGCCGACCGCGATATCCGCCGACTGGGCGTGCAGATAGCAGGCGTAATCCGCCGTCTCCCAGTGGAAGCCGTCCTGCTCATAACCGATGTCGCGCACGGCGGCGCGGACCAGCGGCTCCAGGCTATCGATGATGCCCTGGGTGAAGGCTTCGTTCTGTTCCTTGGTGTTGCCCGGCTGCGTAGCGCGGACTTCGCCCGCCAGAATGATGCGCTGGGTCGTCACCAAGGTTTCGCAGGCGACGCGCGCCTCCGGATCCTGGGACAGGAAGGCGTCCACCACAGTGTCCGAAATCCGGTCGGCGACCTTGTCGGGATGGCCCTCGGAAACACTTTCCGAGGTGAACTGGAAGGACGAACGGGACAAGGAGGACTCCGGGCGATCGTGAAGGCGTCAGAGATATAAGGATATCCTTATGTCTTCAAGAGGGCGGCCCGCGGCGATGCCGCGGCACGTCGAAATTCAGCCAGCGGGCGCGCTGCACCCCGCCGTCTCGTCTCGAAAAACTGCAGAAAAAAGTGGTGCCGCTTAGGTGACTCGAACACCTGACCCCATCATTACGAATGATGTGCTCTACCAGCTGAGCTAAAGCGGCCCGGCGCGGCCTGACAGGCTGGCTCGCGCGAGAGAGGCGCTCTTTATACGTCGGGCGCGGGCTTGCCAAGCGTCTCCAGCACCTGTTCGTCGCTCGGGTGCGATGCGATGCGGAGATCAGCGATTGCGAGAGCCTCCAGAGGGATCGCCGCCTGGCTGGAGATCGCGACAGTGATCCATTTTGACACACCCGCCGGCTTCAGCGCCGCCAAGGCTTCGGCGGCGCGGGGGGAATGGATCAGGACGGCGTCAACCGCCTCGGGCGGTGCGGCTTCGGTGTCGACGGCGTCATAGACCGCCAGGCTCTGCACCGCGATCCGTCCGGCCAGAAGTGCGCCGAGGTCGGCCACCGGGCGCGCAGCCACGGCGGCCAGAAGGCGGTCGTCAGGGCCCAGATGCGCCAGCAGCAGCGCCGTCAGGTCGCCTATGGCGCCGTCGGCGGAGCGGACATCTGCGAACCCCACGGCCCGCGCCGCCTCTGCGGTGGCGTCGCCGACGGTGAAAACAGGCCGATCGCGGCGAGGGGTCAGGGCGGAGAAGGCGGCGACGCCGTTGCGGCTGGTGAAGGCCAGGGCGGTGAAGGGCGTCAGATCAGGCTCGGACTGAGGCAGGGGGTGGATGGCCAGAAGCGGCCGGATCACCGGCGTCCAGCCCAGCGCCTTCAGCCGTTCGGCGGTGCGCCCGGCGCCCGGCCGGGCCCGCGTGACCCAGACACGGCTTCCTCCGGCGCGGTTGGGCCCGTTCAGAGGTCGACCCTCTGGTCGCCAGCCTCGATCTGGACTTCGCGACCCAGCCGCAGGCCAAGGTTGCGGGCGTGCGGAACCATGTCGGAGCCCTCGACCACATCCATCACGCCCGAGCGACGCCAGCGGGCCGAGCCGTCGGGGGCCAGCATCTCCGTGGTCAGACTCAGACGGCTGCCTTCAATGTCGGCATAGGCGCCGATGGCGGTGCGGCACGAACCTTCCAGAGCCGTCATGGCCCCGCGCTCGGCCTCGACGGCCAGGGCGGTCATGGGGTCGTTCAACGCCTGAACCCAGGCGGCGCCCAGGTCTTCAATCCGGGTCTGCAGCGACAGGGCGCCCTGTCCCGGCGCCGGCAGGAAATCGTCCAGCGAAAGACGCTCGCGGATCACGGCGTCCAGACCCAGGCGGTTCAGACCGGCGGCGGCCAGAAGGATGGCGTCGAAGTCTCCCTCGGCCAGACGACGCAGGCGGGTGTCGACATTGCCGCGCAGCATCTCGATTTTCAGGTCGGGGCGCAGAGCCAACGCCTGGGCCTGACGTCGCAGGGAGGCTGTGCCCAGACGCGCGCCCATGGGCAGTTCGGCGAAGCTGGCGGCGGTGTCGCTGATGAAGGCGTCGCGAGCGTCCTCGCGCGGCGGCACGGCGGCGATGCACAGGCCCTCGGGCTGTTCTGCGGGCATGTCCTTCATCGAATGGACCGCCACATCGACGCGGCCGTCCAGAAGCGCCTCTTCGATTTCCTTGGTGAACAGGGCCTTGCCGCCGATCTCCATCAGGCGGCGATCCTGCACTCGGTCGCCGGTGGTGACGATCTCAACCAGCGGCACGGCAGCCTGAAGGTCGGCGTCGGCGACGCCCAGCGCCGTGCCGATGGCGCGCTGCATCATGCCCGACTGGGTCAGGGCCAGTTTGGAGCGGCGCGTGCCGATGCGGACGAGTGGGCTCATGCCGGAAAATGGGACCGTTGCGGAAAGGGGGCCGGATCGTTACCTCGACCCGATGACTATCGGCGCGGACTATAGCAGCAAGGCTGGGCGGGCAACTGACGCAAGGTCGCCGGCGGGCGGCGTGACTGTGCTCGGTCTTGAAACCAGCTGCGACGAGACCGCCGCCTCCGTGGTGCGGCTGGCCCCCGACGGCGTGGCGACAGTACTGTCATCGGTGGTCCACAGCCAGATCGACGACCATGCGGCCTTCGGCGGCGTGGTGCCCGAAATCGCGGCCCGCAGCCATGTCGAGATGATCGACGGCGTCACCCGCCGGGCCATGAGCGAGGCCGGTCTGGACTATGATGGTCTGGACGGCGTCGCCGCCACCGCCGGGCCGGGCCTGGTCGGCGGCGTCATGGTGGGCTTGAGTTTCGGCAAGGCGGTGGCGCTGGCCCGCGACCTGCCGCTGATCGCGGTCAACCATCTGGAGGGCCACGCCCTGTCGGCGCGGCTGGGCCAGAAATCGGGCCAGCCCGCAGCCTATCCCTTCCTGCTGCTGCTGGTTTCCGGCGGCCATTGCCAACTGCTGGAAGTGCGCGGCGTCGGCGACATGACCCGGCTGGGCACCACCATCGACGATGCGGCGGGCGAGGCCTTCGACAAGATCGCCAAGGCGCTGGGCCTCGGCTATCCGGGCGGGCCGGCGCTGGAGAGGCTGGCGGCGAGCGGCGACGGGTCGCGGTTCGACCTGCCGCGCGCGCTTCTGGGCCGCAAGGACTGCGACTTCTCCTTCTCGGGCCTGAAGACCGCCGCCTCGCGCCTAGCCCAGACCTGCGAGAGCGAACAGGACAAGGCCGACCTGGCCTGCGCCGTCCAGAACGCCATCGCGCGCCAGCTCAGCGAACGCGCCGACCGGGCGATGAAGGCCTATGCCTCCGATACACAGAACGCCCTCAAGCAGCCGAGCGCCGCGCGCGAGGCGATAGGGCACAACAAACTGTTTGTTGTGGCTGGGGGCGTCGCGGCGAATAAAACCATCCGATCGACGCTGGAAGCGACGGCTGAGAAAAACGGCTTTGCCTTTCTGGCCCCGCCCATGGCCTACTGCACCGACAATGCAGCGATGATCGCGCTGGCGGGGGCCGAACGATTGCAAAAGAGCCTGGTCTCCGACATCGACACCGCCGCTCGGCCGCGCTGGCCGCTCGATGAACACAGCGCCCTGACCGACCCGACGCACAAGCCGGGCCGCAAGGGCGCGAAAGCCTAAGGACGACGTATGGAATTTCGCACCGCAGGCGTGATCGGCGCAGGGGCCTGGGGCACAGCCCTGGCCCAGGTGGCGGGCTGGGCCGGACTGGATGTCCTTCTGCAGGCCCGCGAACCGGACGTGGTCGAAAGCATCCGCGCGCGCCGGGTCAACGAAGCCTTCCTGCCCGGTGTGACGCTGGACGATCATGTGGCGGTGACGACGGAGCTGGCCGATCTGGCGGGTTGCGACCTGATCCTGGCCGTGCCGCCGGCCCAGCATATGCGCTCGACCCTGGCGGCGTTTGCGGCCCACCACCGGCCCGGCATGCCCATCATCCTGTGCTCCAAGGGCATTGAGCGCGGCTCGCTGAAGCTGATGACCGAGGTTCTGGCCGAGACCCTGCCGGATGCCCCCGCCGCCGTCCTGTCGGGACCGAGTTTTGCAGGCGAGGTCGCGCGCGGCCTGCCCAGTGCGGTCACCCTGGCCTGCGCCGACGAGGCCCTGGGCGAGCAGTTAATGGAGACGCTGTCAGCCCCGGCCTTCCGCCCCTATCTGGCCACCGACCTGATCGGCGCAGAGGTCGGCGGGGCGATCAAGAATGTTCTGGCCATCGCCTGCGGCATCGTCGAGGGCCGCGGCCTGGGCCGCAGCGCCCACGCCGCTTTGATCACGCGCGGCTTTGCCGAGATGACCCGTCTGGGCGTGGCGCTCGGTGGTGAAGCGGAAACGGTGGCGGGCCTGTGCGGTCTGGGCGATCTGGTCCTGACCTGCTCCAGCCCGCAATCGCGCAACATGAGCCTGGGCCTCGCCCTGGGTCAGGGCCAGACGGTGCAGCAGGCGCTGGACGGCAAACGCTCGGTCGCCGAGGGTTATGAGAGCGCACCCGCCGTGCGCGAACTGGCGGCCAAAACCGGCGTTGACATGCCGATCTCTCTGGCCGTCGCCGCCCTGCTGAACGGCGAAACCACGGTCGATCTGGTCATCGAGGACCTGCTGTCGCGCCCGCTGAGGGTGGAACGGGATTGAGCCAGGCCGAACCTGACGCCCCGCCCGCGCCTGACCGTCCGCGCGTCTGGAAAACCCCGCCCAACGTCGCCCTGTGCGCCGAGACCGACATCGCCGAGCCCGGCGCGCGCAGCTTCGTGCTGCAAATCGGCGAGGCCTTCTTCCACGGCTTTGTGGTGCGCAAGGACGGGCAGGTGGCGGGCTATGTCGATCGCTGTCCGCACGCCGGCTATCCGCTGGCGGTTGAGCTGGACCGCTATCTGACGCCGGACGGCGGCCTGATCATGTGCAGCTGGCACGGGGCGGTGTTCGAGCCGCTGAGCGGGCTGTGCACCGGCGGGCCCTGCGCGGGCGGTCGGCTGACGCCCTGGCCGGTTCAGGCGACGGGCGGGATCATCCGCACCGCCTGACCGCCCTCAGACCGGGCGACGGAACAGATAGAGGCCGAACCCGAACATGCCCCGCCCGAACTCGAAGACCGTGGCGGTGCGGCTGGCGTGAAAACACACCGCCTCGGCCTCCCGCGCATCGGGATGGGCCTCGAGCCAGGCGGCGACCGCGTCCGCTGTCGCCTGCACATAGGTGTCGAACACCGCCTGGGACGACACTTCGCGCCACACCAACTCCAGCCCCGCCGTCTCGGCTGCGGCGATCCAGCCCGCATCGTCCGCATAGTGATTGGTGGCCTCGACGATCTGACGCAGCGGCGCGGGCGGCTCGCCCAGCCAAACCAGATCGCCCCACAGCAGCCAGCCGCCGAGCGCCAACCTCTGCTTCAGGAAGGCGAAGCCCGCTTCGGGCGAGGGCCGCCCCTCCCCCGTCAGATTGGTCGTGCCGAGGGCCGAGATCAGGTCCAGCCCGGTCGCCACGCCCAAGGCTTCTGCGGCGGAGGCGACGGTCAGCGTGACGCGCTCACCCGCCCGGGCGGCGTCGATGCGCGAGCGGGCCAGATCGGCCATGACGGGATCGAACTCGATGGCCTCTACGACAAACCCGAACCGCTCGGCCAAGCGCAGGGCCACGGCGGCGTTGCCGGTGCCGACATCGACCGCACGGGCGCCATGCGCCAGACCTGTGCGCGCCACAGCCGCCTCGATCACCGCCATGTCCACAGCGTTGCAGACCTCCAGGGCCTCATAGACGATGCGGTTGAAGGTCATGGTCATCCGCCCTGTGTGGCGCGGCCTTGATCAGCCATCAAGCCCAGCCATGCCCGTGCGCCGACATCACGCCTTCTCACCCCCGTTCAGACAGGCTAACTGACGCCCATGGCCGCCGCCGAGACCCCTGCTGAAATCTTCAAGCGTGCGCTGGCGCACGCCGCCCGCGCCCTGGCCGAACAGCCGGAGCTGGAGGTGAATTTCGGCTCGGACGGTCCGCGCCTCAGCGACAACGTCCTGACCCTGCCGCATCCGCCGCGCGATCCCGGCGCGGCCGAGAGCACCGCCCTGCGCGGACAGGCCGACCGGCTGGCCCTGCGTCTGGCCAATCATGACGCGGCGCTCAGCGCCCGCCTGCGCCCCGCCGACAGCCGCGCCGCCGAGGTGTTCGAGGCCGTGGAGCAGGCCAGGGTCGAGGCCGTCGGCTCCCGCTCGCTGGCAGGCGTTCGCGCCAATATGGATGCGGCCCTGCTGACCCGCCTGGACAAGATGGGCGCGCTGAGGGTCAGTGAGGCCGAGCGCGTGCCGGTGGCCGAGGCTGTGGCGCTTCTGGTCCGCGAACGTCTGACGGGTCAAAGAGCGCCGGACGGAGCGGGAACCCTGCTGGATCTGGTCCGAAGCGATCTGGAGGATCGGGGCGGAAAGCAGTTCAACGCCCTGGCCGAAGTCGCCGACGATCAGGCCGCCTTCGCCGACAAGCTGAAGGATGTGCTTCTGGCCCTGGGCATGGACCCCGGCGACGGGCGCAGCGACGACGCCTCCGACGATGAGGGTCAGGACGAGCCCGATCCCCAGGATCAGGACGCCGCCGACGATCAGGACGACGAGGACGAGGAAGGCGGCGGCGAAGGCCAGTCGATGGACGGCTCGGCCGACGATCAAAGCGCCACCGACGAGCGTGACGCCCGCCCCGATGGAACCCAGGCCGACGCCGACGGCGAACCCTCCGACGACGGTCCCGAGCTGGATGAAGGCGCCCTGCCCAACCGCCAGCAGACACAGGACGACGGCCGCATCATTGATGCCTATCGCGTCTTCACCACCGCCTTCGACGAAGTGGTGGAGGCCTCTGGCCTGTGCGACCCCAACGAACTGGAGCGGCTGCGGTCCCTGCTGGATCAACAGCTGGCCACCCTGTCCAGCGTCGTCTCGCGCCTGGCCAACAAGCTGCAGCGCCGCCTGATGGCCCAGCAGAACCGCAGCTGGCATTTCGATCTGGAGGAAGGCGTTCTGGACACGGCGCGCCTGACCCGCGTCATCACCGACCCGACCAGCCCCCTGTCGTTCAAGGCTGAAAGCGAAAGCCCGTTCCGCGACACGGTCGTGACCCTGCTGCTCGACAACTCCGGCTCCATGCGCGGACGGCCGATCATGGTGGCGGCGGTCTGCGCCGACATCCTGGCGCGGACGCTGGAGCGGTGCGGCGTCAAGGTCGAGATCCTGGGCTTCACCACTCGCGCCTGGAAGGGCGGACAGGCGCGCGAGGCGTGGATCAGCGCGGGAAAACCCGCCAATCCGGGCCGCCTGAACGATCTGCGCCACATCATCTACAAGGCGGCGGACGCGCCATGGCGCCGAGCCAAGAAGAACCTCGGCCTGATGATGCGCGAGGGGCTGCTGAAAGAGAACATCGACGGCGAGGCCCTGACCTGGGCGCACGATCGGCTGCTGGCCCGGCCAGAATCGCGCCAGATCCTGATGGTGATTTCGGACGGCTCCCCGGTCGACGATTCGACCCAATCGGCCAACGCCGCCCTCTATCTGGACAAGCATCTGCGTCAGGTGATCGAGCGGATCGAGACCCAGTCGCCAGTCGAACTTCTGGCCATCGGCATCGGCCACGACGTGACCCGCTGGTACCGCCGCGCCGTGACCATCGTCGATGTGGAGCAGTTGGCGGGCGTCATGGTCGAGAAACTGGCGGAACTGTTCGACGCCGACGCCAAGGCCAAGCCCAAGACGACACGCGGTCGTCGCGCGGCATGAAAGGGTTGAAGACCAAGCTGACGCCATGGGCCACCGCCTTCGCGGTCCTGGCTCTCGCGGCCTGCGCCCCCGCCCTGCCCGTCGCACCGCCAGCCCTTCAGGATGTCGGCGCCGGTTGGACGCCCGCGTCAGCCTCGATGCGAACGGTCGGTCTGGGCCTGCCCGGCGGAGCGTATATGGGCGAAGGCGTGACGTTCGCGGGCGGGATCGAACTGGTGCTGGACCCGGCATCGCCCCTGCACAGCCTGTCGGACCTCAAGCTGATCGACGACGACGGCTTCATCAGCGTCAGCGACGCGGGTGATCTGGTGCGCGGGCGGCTGGTGCTGGATCGGCGAGGCCGGCTGGTCGGGGTCGAGGCCCTGCGCCACCGTCGGCTGACGCTGCGCGACGGTTCCCCTATCGTGGACAAGGCGGACGGCGACGCCGAAGGTCTGGCCCTGATCGACAACGGCGACCTGCTGGTCAGCTTCGAGCGCGACCACCGCATCTGGAACTACGGCTCGCCCGACGCCCCCGCCGTTCAGCCGACGCCGGTGCGCCATCCCGACTTCGACTTCCCGCTGAACGACGGCATGGAAGGGGTGTCGGCGCGTCCCGGCGGCTGGCGCGTGGCCGGGGAGTCCGGCGGCGTCTGGGACTGTTCGCCCGCCCGTTGCACTGTCGTCACCGCGCCGCCCGAGACGCCTCTCGGCGACAGCGACTTGCGCATCACCGGCATGGATCGCGACCCTGCGGGCGTAGGGTTTTTCGTTGTCCAGAGATCCTACAGCCCGCCGGTCGACGTACGCGCCGATGTCAGACGCATGGGCGAAGACGGCGTATTGGGTCCTGCACTGGTCATGTTGAGCCTGCCTGGCACGACCGATAATTTCGAGGGGATCGCCGCTGTGGCGCGTGATGGCGCGACGCGGCTCTACATCCTGTCGGACGACAACAGCAACCGCCACCAGCGCACCCTGCTGCTGGCTTTCGACGTCACGCGCTGACGCTGATCAGATCCGCTCGCTGACCTTGATGGCCGCCCGGCATCCCGCTTTGATCACCGCGCTGAGCAAACGATAGGCGGGGGCTTCGCGGGCGCCGTGCTCGACTGCGTGGTCGTGGTGGGCCAGTTCCTCGTCGCGGAAGACGGCTAGTTCGGCCGCCAGAGCCGGGTCACGGTCAGACAGTTCGGCGATCTGCTCGGCGTAATGTTTTTCGATCACATCCTCGACCGCCTCTGTGCAGGCGTGAGCCGCCTTCTCGCTGATCAGGGCCGTGCCGGCGCCCAGCGCCATGGCCGCCAGCCGCCAGACCGGCGTCATCACCGTGGGCCGCACCCCTTCAGCCTTCAGCAGGGCGTTGAAGCGCGCCAGATGCACCGCCTCCTGGCCCTGCATTTCATCCATGTCGGCGGCGATGGCCGCCTTGCCTGCACGGCCTTCGAACACCGCCTTCTGGGCGCGGTAGATGTAGACGGCGGCGTATTCGCCCGCATGGTCGACACGCAAAATTTCGGCGCGGCGGCGGCGGCTCGCGCCCCGGCCCGGGCGGGCCAGAGGGACATGAACGCTGTCAGCTGCGGGGGGCACGGGCATCCTTGGGCCTCTTGGCGGCGAGCAGGCTGAAGCCGGCCAGGACGACCGAGATCAGGACATTCCATCCTGCCATGCTGATCCCGGCGAAGCGCCACGCCACGTCGCCGCAGCCGACGACAGGCTTGATCGTTCCCGTCCCCAACAGGAAGTCGGCCGCATCGCTGCTGCTGACCGCCCCGCCCATGCAGGTGGCGGGCAGGGTCCACCACTTCATTTCGCCGCCCATGTGGAACAGGGCCGTGATCGCGCCGGCGGTGAAGATCATGAACAGCAGGAAGGCGGCCACGCGCGGCGTGCCGCGGCTGCCCCGGCTGAACAGATGCCAGGCCGTGGCCAGGGCGGCGACGGAGACTGCGCCCCAATAGACCTCGCGCTGCTTGAGGCAGAGGTTGCACGGGTCCAGCCCGCCGAAACGCTCGAAAGCGTGGGCGGCGCCCAGCAGCGCCAGAGAGGCGGCCAGGGCGAAGGCGGTCCACCACCGCGTCAGGAGACGATAGGTTGCTTTCATCTGATCTCTACATAGCCGGAGCCGAAGGCTGCGTCGATGCGCCGCTAGAGCAGTTTCACAGCGGCGAAGGCGCCGACCAGAACAACCAGGCCGATGACGGTCCACAGCGCCAGCCGCTTCTCGACCATGGCCAGAACCGCAGGGCCCCAACGCTTGAGCACAAAGGCCACCAGAAAGAAGCGTGCGCCACGCGTGATGACGCACAGGGCCAGGAACAGCGCCAGATTGAACTGGAATATCCCCGAAGCGATAGTGATCAGCTTGAACGGGATCGGGGTCAGCCCCTTGATCAGGATCACCCAGGCGCCGTGCTGCTGAAACAGGGCCTTGGACGTCTCGAAGGTGTCGGCCTTGCCCAGCAGGCTGAGGATCCACATCCCCACCGGCTCAAGATAATAGCCGATGGCGTAGCCCAGCAGGGCGCCCAGAACCGAGGCGACGGTGCAGACCGTGGCGTAGAAATAGGCGCGATCCGGACGGGCCAGCACCATGGGCGCCAGCATGACGTCAGGCGGAATGGGGAAGAAGGAGCTCTCCGCAAACGAAACCACGGCCAGCGACCGAGTCGCGTGACGGTGGCGGGCCAGCGAGAAGACCCAGTCATACAGTTTGCGAAGCATTCGTCCCTCGAAGCGGTCGAAGAACGCCTCTAGCAGCCGGGCCGCCGCCGCGCACCTGTCCAAATCCGCGCGGGGTCGCAGTTCCTGACAAGGTTCGGTATACAGACCGCCTTCCACCCTCCCCTACGCCTGCGGACGACGCCATGCGCTTTCTTCACACCATGGTTCGGGTCACCGACCTGGACGCCTCCCTGCGTTTCTACCGCGACCTTCTGGGCCTGCGTGAGACGCGGCGCTCGGAGCATGAGGCGGGCCGCTTCACCCTCGTCTATCTGGCTGCGCCCCTGGACGAAGGCCGCGCAGTCGCTGAGCAGTCGCCCGAACTGGAGCTGACGTTCAACTGGGACCCTGAGCCGTATGACGGCGGACGCAATTTCGGCCATCTGGCCTATAAGGTGGCCGACATCTACGCCGCCTGCGCGCGCCTGCAGGCCGGGGGCGTGGTGATCAACCGCCCGCCGCGTGACGGGCATATGGCCTTCGTCCGTTCGCCCGACGGCATCTCCATCGAACTGCTGCAGGAGGGTGAACGTCTGACCCCCGCCGAGCCCTGGGCGTCCATGCCCAACACCGGAGCCTGGTGAAATGCGTTCCCTGAATCGCCCCCTCACTGTGGCCGTCATCGGCGCCTCCGTCCTCGGCCTGGCCGCCTGCGCCTCCACCTCCGAGACCTATCCGTCCCGCACGGCGACCGAGCAGCTTCTGGTGGCGCGGGCCGCCGATCGGGCCGTGGACGGCCTGACCCTGCCGATCCCGCAAGGCTCCAGAGTCTTCGTCGATGACGCCTATTTCCGCGCCGAAAGCGCGCCCTACGCCGTCAGCGCCATCCGCAGCGCCCTGTCCGAAGCCGGCTATTTCCTGGCGGTGTCGAAGACCGACGCCGACGCCGTATTCGAAATCCGCGCCGGCACCCTGTCGCTGGAGCAGATGCGCCGCGTCTTCGGCCTGCCCGACATGCGGGTGCCGATCAATGATTCCTTCAATGTCGTCTCTATCCCGGAACTGTCGGTCTACAGCCGGCGCGACCGGGTCGGCGTGGCCGAGTTTTCGGGCTTTCTTTACAACCCGAGAACGGGGGCGCCGCTCGGGGCCGTCACGCCGATGAAGGGCCAGTTCCGCATCCGCAGCCACAAGATCTTCATGATCGTGACCTGGGGTCAGCAGATGCTGTCGCCGGGCGACCGGGACCCCGGGGACAGCTGGCGCGAATTCTGATCGCGGCACATCGCCACGCAGACGTTCGCCCGCAGCTGTGCGTAGGTTTTAAAAGAATTTTCCGGAGACCTAGATGCCCCTGCTGATGTGCCCCAACGACAACACCGCCATGCAGACGCTGGACCGCTCCGGCGTCCAGTTCGACATGTGCCCGAGCTGCCGGGGCGTCTGGCTGGATCGGGGCGAGCTTGAAAAGCTGATGGAGTCCGCCATGGCGGACGGCCGCGCTTCGGCGCCTCAGCCTGCGCCCCAGGCCTACGTTCAACCGCATCAGGCCCCGCCGCCTCAACCCCAGGCCCAACCGTGGGGTGGTCACGGCTACCGCGACGACCGACGCCGCGACGACGACTACCGCTACAAGAAGAAGAAACGCGACAGCATCTTCGACATCTTCGACTGAGTTTGCATCAGGCGGCCATGCCCGCCGCCTGCATAAGTGTGCGGATCGACGCCAGCTCGGCTGGCGCTTGCGACAGAATCTCACGCGTCTCCGGCAGGCGCAGCAGCTTGATCGTCTCGGCTTTGGCGCGATCCGCCGCGGGCCCGCATGGCGCCGTCTCGCCAGCCGCCATGCGCAGCAGAACCGCCAGCCTCTGATGCAGCGGGGCCTTGGCCCGCGACAGAAGGCTCGTCAGCCTGGCCTCGGCCTCGACTGCTCCGCCCACGGCGCCGATGGCGTTGATGATTTCCTTACTGTCACGCTCTGACAGGGCGGCGCTTCGGACCTGGGCCTGAAGCCCCGCCAGCAGACCAAGGGTCTGGGCTGGAGTGCGCCCGCCGACGCCCTGGCGCATCTCGGTTTCAAACCGCAACGAGCCTATGCAGGCCGACAGCCAGCGCGCGGCCGAGCGTTTGTTGGCCCCGCCGGTGACGTTCTCGCACAGGCGGGTCAGGGCTTCGGCCTCGCACAGCACGGTCTCGCAGGCACGGACATAGGCGGCGACGAAATCGGCGGTGACGATGCTCTTGGAGCGCTCGCTGAAAGCGGTCTGCACCTCCTCCATCGTCAGCAGCCGCCCGGCGGTGGCGGTCAGGGCCGTGGCCAGGGTCCGCATGATTTCGATCTCACCGACCGCATCGGCAGGCCGCAGGCGGCGCGGGCTCATCAGTTCACGCACCACCATCCGCGCCAGCGCCGAAGCCAGCAGAGGCAGTTCGCCAGCCTGGATGCGCTCGCCCAGCCGGGCGGCGGGGCCGGTGACGGTCGGAATCTGCAGATGCAGGCGAGGGTCCTGGGCGATCAGGCTGGCGACCTCGGCCGGGGCGACCATGCGCACCACCGCCGCCAGCGAAGCGCCCTGGTCCAACGACGCCCCCAGCACATCGGCCAGACTGGTCCGCGCCGCCAGAAGTTCGCACAGGATCTGTTCGATTGGCACCAGCACCAGGGCGCGAGGCGGCCCCTCCAGAGGCGCGCCGTCGGCGATGTCCATCAACCGGTCCAGCCGCGCCCGACCGCCGCGCAAGCCCTTCAGCGCGCCCGAGACGGCGCCGCCCATGATGAAGCCGCGGTCGGCCTTGCCCGCCAGCCGATGCGCCAGATCGGCGACCGACCGGTCCTCAAGATCAGGAAAGACTCCGCGCCGCCCCGCCGACACGATCCGTTCCAGCGCCCGTTCGACCAGTTTCTGATAATGGCGCACCAGATCATGCACCGGCTGGCCGACAGACTGGCTTTCGGGCACCGCCACCTTCTGGATGGCGTGTTGCAGCTCCAGCCCCGAGGCCTCCAGCTTTTCGGCCAGATCGGGCCGATGCAGCAGTTCGAACGGCGTCACCCCCTGACGCTTCAGCCAGTCCTCCAGCACTCGCCCGATCAGGTCGCGCGCCAGCGGCTCATACAGATCCTGCGGCGCCAGACACCGCGGCCCCCTGTGCTCATCCGTGACCAGCCGCTTTCGCACCTGTTCCGGCGCCCCCTTGGTCAGCAGGGTGACGCTGTTGAACTCCATGGTCTCGGGATCGAGCGTTTCCTTGGTGACGCGCACGGCGGCGGCGCGGTCCTCACGCAGCAGTTCTTCAGCCATCTCGACGGCGGCGGCGCGCTCCTCGGTCGCCATCTGCAAAACCCAGGGCGCCGGGGCTGTCTTGCGGATGTAAAGCTCATAGTGGACCGGGCCGGCCATGGGATACTCGCACTGTTGGCGCTCATTTCTGCAGCCAAAGCCTTTAAGGCGGCGTTTCATTGCGTATCTGTGGAACGCGGCTCATGCTTCGCCGCATTCTTACCGCTGTTCCATAGAACGGTTACGCTTGCCGCGCGTTCATGCCATGTCGCGGATCGAGATTTCTAAGGAGAACGCCTCTTGGCCAACATCACCCTGGTCGATGACGACGAGAACATCGTGGCGTCCGTATCGCTGGCGCTGGAAAGCCATGGCCACAAGATCACCGCCTATCACGACGGCGCCTCCGGCCTTGAAGCGCTGGAGGCCAGCCCGCCCGATCTGGCCATCCTGGACGTGAAGATGCCGCGCATGGACGGGATGGAGGTGTTGCGTCGTCTGCGCCAGACCTCGCAGATCCCGGTCATCATGCTGACCTCCAAGGACGAGGAGATCGACGAGATCCTCGGCTTCAACCTCGGCGCCGACGACTACATCCACAAGCCGTTCAGCCAGCGTCTGCTGATCGAACGGGTCAAGGCCCTGCTGCGGCGCACCGGCGCGGACGGCGGCGAGCCCGAGCCCGTGGCTGGCGAAGGCGGCTCACGCGCCATCAAGCGCGGCAAGCTGTCGATGGACCCGGCCCGTCACGAGAGCACCTGGGAGGGCCGGCCGGTCAAGCTGACCGTCACCGAATTCCTGCTGCTTCAGGCCCTGGCCCAGCGCCCCGGCTTCGTGAAGAGCCGCGACAACCTGATGGACGCCGCCTACGACGATCAGGTCTATGTCGACGACCGCACCATCGACAGCCACGTCAAGCGGATGCGAAAGAAGTTCCGGGTGGTCGATCCCGAATTCGACGCGATCGAGACTCTGTATGGCGTCGGATACCGCTACCGCGAAAGCTGACACGGCGCGGCCTGAGCGGCGCATCTTGCGTCGCGGCAAGCGCAGTTCACGGCTGGGCGGGTTCATCCTTGCGCTGAACCTGCTCAGCCTGTTCATCCTGCTCAGCGGCGCCCTGGCGCTGAATGAGTGGAACCGCGGCCTGATCGAGGCGCGTCAGGAGACGCTTACGGCCCAGGCCGAACTGCTGGCCAATGTGCTGAGCAGGAACGGCGCGACCACGGGCGAGCCGACACCCGCTTTCGATCCGGTCGAGGCCTCGCGCCAGCTGGTCGACACCTTCATTCCCAACGGCCAACGGGCTAGGCTGTTCGATATCGACGGCCTGCCTGTCGCCGACAGCTATTCGGTCACCGAGGCCATTCCCGGTCAGGCCCTGCCTCCGGCGCGGCCCGCCGGCACCCCGCCCCCGCGCGAAGACACCGCCAAGGTCAGCACCAACGCCCGAAATGTGGAGCAGGCGCGTCGCGCCTTGGCGGCCGAGGTCGAAGGCGCCCTCGGCGGTCAGGCCCAGGCCGGCGTCCGTCGCTCTGAATCCGGCGACCGCGTCGTCTCCGTCTCCATCCCCGTGCGCCACGTCGAACAGGTGCTTGGCGTGCTGACGCTTGAGGCCGGCGACGTCGACGAGACCGTAACAGCCCAGCGCTGGGCCCTGATGCCCTTCGCCCTGGTCGCCCTCGCGGTGAACCTGCTGGGCTCGCTTCTGCTGCACCTGTTCGTGGCCCGCCCGATCATGCGGCTGTCGACGGCGGCGGACGCGGTTCGTCTGCAGCGCGCCCGCGCCATCTCCCTGCCCGACCTCGACGGCCGCAAGGACGAGATCGGCGACCTGGCCCGCTCGCTGGAAACGATGACCGAGACCCTGTCGGACCGAATGGACGCCATCGAAGCCTTCGCCGCCGACGTCTCGCACGAGATCAAGAACCCTCTGACATCGATCCGCTCGGCGCTGGAGACACTCCCCCTGGTCAAGACCGAAGCCCAGCGAGAGAAACTGACGAGCCTGTTGCAACAGGACGTGCGGCGCCTTGACCGGCTGATCACCGACATCTCCAACGCCTCCCGCCTGGACGCCGAGCTCAATCGCGACCGGCCGCGCCTCATCGACCTGACCGCGCTTCTCACCGAGATCACCGGCGTCTATGCGGCCGGTCACGCCCCAGGCCAGCCCCAGGTCGTCTTCACCCCTGCACCGGGCGATCCTGTGCGGGTGACTGGCCGCGACGGCCCACTGGGGCAGGTGTTCCGCAACCTGATCGACAACGCCCGTTCGTTCAGCCCGCCGGACGGCGTGGTCCAGATCAGTCTCATCCGCGACGAGATCGACCCGGGCCGCCCGATCCGCATCCGGATCGATGACCAGGGCCCAGGCATACCGTCCGACAATCTGGAGACGGTGTTCGAGCGCTTCTATACTTCCCGCCCTCGCGGCACGGCCTTCGGAGCCAACTCAGGCCTGGGCCTGTCCATCGTGCGTCAGATCGTCGAGGCCCACGGCGGTGTGGTCCTGGCCTCCAACCGCATCGGTGACGACCGCCAGGTCGTCGGTGCGCGTTTCGAAGTCGCCCTGCCAGACATCAAGACGCCGAGACGCGGATGATGCTCTCCGCTCCCCTTCAGCCCCTGCACGGCACGACGGTGGCGGGGCACGGTCCGCACGGCTGGCGCGGTGTTCTGATCACGGGCCCCTCCGGCGCCGGAAAGAGCGATGTGGCCCTGCGGTTGATGCAGCGCGGCTGGCGGCTGGTCTCCGACGACTACACCTGCGTCTTCATGTCCGGCGACGCCGCCTGGGCCACCGCTCCGGAGACCATCTCCGGCCGGATGGAGGTGCGCGGCGTGGGCGTCATTCCCGCCCCGAACCGGCCTCTCGTCAGGCTGCGCCTGATCATTGAGTTGACGACGGCCCTGATCGAACGCCTGCCTGAGCCCCGCACACAGGTGGTCGCCGGGGTCGCCTTGCCGGTGTTTTCGCTCGATGCACGCGAGGCCTCGGCTGTGGAAAAGATCACAGTTCTGACACAGCGGCTTTAACCTCTCGCAGGTTTGGGCTATTCGGCGCGGCTTGCTGTCGCTTCTGGCGAGGCGGAACACGGGGCGTGAGCTTGGTGCAGCGGTCATGATCGGGCTGGTTATCGTCACCCACGGGGGACTGGCTTCTGAATTCCTGGCGGCCATGGAGCATGTCGTCGGCCCGCAGCGCGGCGTCGCCGCCATCTGCATCGGCCCCGAGGACGACATGGAGCGCCGCCGGCGCGACATCGTCGATGCTGCGCGCGCCGTGGACGACGGTTCGGGCGTCATCCTGCTGACCGACATGTTCGGCGGCACCCCCTCCAACCTGGCCATCTCCGTCATGGAGGAGACTCGCGCCGAGGTCATCGCCGGGCTGAACCTGCCCATGCTGATCAAGCTGGCCGGCGTGCGCGTTCGCGAACCTCTTGAGGCCTGCGTGGCCCACGCCCAGGACGCCGGGCGCAAATACATCTCCGTCGCCTCATGGGTCCTGCAGGGCGAGAAATGAGCGAGGCGACGCGCGCGACCGCTGTCGCCAACATCTGCAACACGCGCGGCCTGCACGCCCGAGCCAGCGCCAAATTCGTCAAACTGGCCTCAGCCTACGACGCCGAGATCCACGTCACTCGCGACGGGGTGACGGTCAACGCCCTGTCGATCATGGGCCTGTTGATGCTGGGCGCCGGCAACGGCTGCGGCGTCGAGATCACCGCCGAAGGCCCCCAGGCCGACGAAGCCGTCGCCGCCCTTCTCGACCTCGTCGCCCGCCGGTTCGACGAGGACCAGTAAAAAAGCCCCCGACGCCGGGCGTCGAGGGCTTTCAGGATTGCGATCAATCCGGCCTTACGGCGTTTCGGTGACCAGCAGGGTCGCCGACGCGGTCTGGTCACCGAAGGTGCCGACCCAGATGTCATAGACGCCGTTCTGCGGGCGGTTGAAGCGCACTTCCGCATCCAGGTCGCCATAGCTGTCGTCATCGCAGGACCAGCGGCCGTCGGGGCCGTTGATGACCAGGGTGGTGTCGCGCAACGACAGGGTGCGGAACACCAGCGGCAGACCGCCCGCGTTGCTGTAGGTCACGCGGTAGTCAGGCGCATTGCTGATCTTGCCGACGCAGGCGGCCGGCAGATCTGTGCCCGTATAGGCGTCGATGGAGCCGCCCGCCGTGATCGACACGCGATGCGGATCCGGCGTGAAACCTGCGCTCAGGCGCACCGAGCCAAAGTTGGGCGTGCGGTTGTAGTCTTGAGCCATGGCCGACTGCGGCGCCATGACGGCGATGGCTGCAACCGCTGCGAGCATGCTGAACACTGTTTTCATGATATGTTTCCTAGCCTTACCTGTTACTCAGCCCTTGCAGTCTAATCGCCCGATCAAGGCGATATAGTCAAGCTCGGAAACCAGCGTATCACGATTAGTCAGGAACGCCTGGTGGAGCCGAGGGGAGTCGAACCCCTGACCTCGTCATTGCGAACGACGCGCTCTACCAACTGAGCTACGGCCCCTTTTCAGGGTGCAGGCGAGCGCGCGACATACGGGGGGGCGAGCGGGGCTGTCAACAGGAAGCCGGCAGAGAGGCTCTGGCCGATTGAAGGGGGCAGAGACGATATCGCGCAGCGGGAATGGTCGCATCGCGCACGTTTTACCTTTAGAAGCGACCGTCGTCAGTCAAAGGGAGTCTTGAACGGACATGGCCATCGGGCTTCTGAATTTCGTGTTCTTCATCCTCAATTCCCTGCTGGGGCTGCTGGTGCTGGCGATCATCGTCAACGCCATACTGAGCTGGCTGTTTGCGTTTGACGTGATCAACTACCGCAATCGGTTCGTCGCCGGACTGGCCGGGTTTCTGGATAGCGTGGTCGGCCCCTTGCTCGCGCCGTTCCGTCGCTTCATCCCGCCGCTGGGCGGCATCGACATCACCCCGATCATTGCGCTTCTGGTCATCCAGGGCGTCAGGAGCGCCTTGTTGCCGGCCTCCTACAACGCCATCGCCGGGCTGATCTACGGCGGTTGATCCCGCTGCACTGCGATATCGAGTCTTGCGCGGCCCAGCAGGGGTCCTAAGGTGCAATCGATCGGGTCTCGCGCCCGCAGCTTACCGGACGACATGACCGCAATCAGATCAGTCGCAGTCATCGGCGTCGGCCAGATGGGCGCAGGCATAGCCCAGGCCGTGGCCATGGGCGGCTATTCCGTCATCCTGTATGATCCGGCGCCCAAGCCCGGCGCCCAGGCGCAGACGGCCGTCGCCTCTATCGCCGCCAGCCTGGCGCGCCACGTCGCGCGCGATCTGACCACAAGGTCCGAGGCCGACGCCGCCCTGGCGCGCATCACCATCACCACAGCAGTGGACGAGGCCGCCAAGGCCGATCTGGTCATTGAGGTCGCGGTTGAGGACGAGGCGATCAAGAAGGCGCTTCTGACCGCTCTGGTGCCGCACCTGGGGCCGCAGACGCTGCTGGCGTCCAACACCTCATCCATCTCCATCACCCGGCTGGCGGCGGCGACCGACCGCCCCGAGCGGTTCATCGGCCTGCACTTCATGAAGCCGGCGCCGGTGATGAAGCTGGTCGAGATCGTCCGCGGCATCGCCACATCGGCCGAGACCTATGAGACCGCCGTCGCCTTTGCAGAATCTCTCGGCAAGACCACGACCAACGCCGAGGACTTCCCTGCCTTCATCGTCAACCGCATTCTGGTGCCGATGATCAATGAGGCCATCTATGTGCTGTACGAAGGCGTCGGCGACGTCACCTCGATCGACAAGGCGCTGAAGCTGGGGGCCAACCATCCGATGGGGCCGCTGGAGCTGGCCGACTTCATGGGTCTGGATGTGGTTCTGGCCATCATGCAGGTGCTGCACGACGGCCTGGCCGACAGCAAATACCGCCCCTGCCCCCTGCTGGTGAAATATGTCGAGGCTGGCTGGCTGGGACGCAAGTCCGGTCGCGGCTTCTATGACTATTCCGGCGAAACCCCGGTTCCGACCCGATGAGCGTCGAACTGACCAAGCCCGAGACCTGGGCGGGCGACCGCCGGGTCGCCTGGCGGCGCGAACCGCACCGCATTGTCCTGGCAGGGCTTCTGGCCGTGCTGTGGCCGCCGCTGGTGCTGACCCTGGCGCTGTGGCGCCCGAACAAGGACAACTGGCTGCCCGGTCCCGAGATGGACTGGCGGCTGATCGTTCTGATCATCGGCCTGATCGCCGTACCCCTCGGCATGCGTCTGGTGAAGCGCGAGCAGGGCCGCGTGGGCCGTCCATCGACCCGGTTCGGCGTGATCTGGCGCTTTGTGCTTTACGGCGGCCTGCTGGCGGCCGCGCTGCAAGCTGTTCTGGCCGTGGTCATGTCGGTCATGGGCTGGCTAGAGGCCGGCGGCGTAGCCAAGGCGGCGGGCGCCACAGAGACGACCCTGCTGATTTAC
>Ga0233377_1000279_pt1 | contig 26237 bp, 19 predicted proteins | sample ElkDunMinimDraft_6_FD_191540 | JGI IMG/M metagenome (GOLD analysis project Ga0233377, IMG submission 191540) | Fecal eukaryotic communites from dung pellets of Tule Elk in California, USA - Elk Dung E36 | ecosystem: Host-associated > Mammals > Digestive system > Large intestine > Fecal | place...
TGTTAAATTTAATTGATGTGCCGCAGATGGGATACAGTAAGACGGTGCAATGTTCCACGTTAATTGTGGTAACGGATTAACAAGAATTGCTGTCGAATCAACATTTTGACAACCAAATTCATCTGTATAATTATAAACCAATGTATGTGTCCCCAAATCTGCTGTTGCAGGGGAGAAATCGTAATTTGTTATTCCAGCCCCCGTCAACAAACCAACTGCCGCACCTGCTGGAACAGGAGAAACCTGCACTGCAATTGATGGACTATTAAGACAAATTGAAGCTTGCGTATTTACATCTACAACTGGCACATTATTTACTATTGTTACTGAAAAAGTTGAACTATTTCCGATTGCATCAGCTACGACAACTTCATAAACGCCTTCGCACAAACCTGTAGCTGTTGGTGTATTTTGCAATTGTGAATCGTTCCATGAATAAGTATAAGGAGCTGTTCCACCAGAAACAGTTACTGTTGCAGTTCCATTACATGTACTAACGCCCATTGTTACACAAGCTGCATTACAATCCGCATAAGACCCAATTACTGCAGGCGCACCAATCCAAGTTCCACCATCAACATCACGACGAATAGAACGTCCCATATGTGCAGACCCATCAACAGTAGACGCTACTGCTTTTCGATCATCTGGAATTTGATTATAGCTCATTAAACTTGCAGCAGCAGTACACCCACTTCTATTCGGAACACAAGGATTTCCAGCTCTATCCGTAATATTTCCTGTTCCCCAGGCAACAGCATCTTGCACAACACCATTTTGATCATAAAAAGCAAACCATCCGCCTAAGTTTGGAAACCAAATTCTGGTTCCATTCGTACAATTCCCTTCGCTATTGATGTAAGGAGGGAAAACGATCTCAACAACATTTCCACCATTTACATATAATCGCTCTGCAGGAACTGAAGCAGCATTTACTCCACGAAGTACACAAAAGCCACCTGGAGGAACTACCGTACCAGCAGGAATAACAAAACCACCTGTACCTTCGTATGTATAATTACCAAGGTAATAGCAACTAATATCTACTGGTTCACAAATATTTGGATTATATAATTCAATCCATTCTCCACGCTGTGTACTCAATGCGCTGGATGTAGCACTCGAAATTGATCCATCTCCAGAAGTTGGTGAAATCATCAATTCATTTATCAAAATTGTTGGACCATCATAAAAACATGGGTTACCATTGCAATTATAATTCAGCGTTTGATCTGTTGATCCTTGAATGACACTAACATTTGCCACACATGGGTTTGATACAAAATTAGAAGTTGCACCGGCAGTAAACTGAAAGTTGTTGTACATTCCGTTATATGCGTTAGGCGAAGAATCAATTGCTGTGCTAATAGAAGTATTATTACCATTCACCGTACCTTCATTGAATAAGTAAAGTGCAAACAACTCACTTTCCGCTCCGGTGTAATTGGTGTATAAATTTTGGAAAATTTCAGCATCTGAACGCACATAATTGAAAAAACGCACTTTACTCAGTAAGCCATTGTATGCATTTTGCGAACCTGTTGCGGATAAATTTCGACCTAGTTCAACAATATCAGTTGACGTAAAAGTTAAAACAATTGTTTCCGTAGCAACCAAAGTTCCGTTGATGTACACTTTAGCCACCTGATTAATTCCGTCGTAAGAAAAAGCGATGTGTTGACACGTATCATTCGCAACTGCGGCGGAACTTTCCCAGATCAATTCATTGGGATGTAAGTTTGCATCAGCTAACAAGCGTAAATGTTTGGTGGCAGCACCATTTCCATCTACATCTAAAGCCAATTTAAGTCCAGCGGCAGCATTTGAAAAACTAATCAATGTTCCAAAAGGTGCAGTGTGGTTGGCACTATTAGCCTTCATCCAAAGCTCAAAGGTAAAGTGATTTTGATTTGCTTGAAGTGGTGCGTTTAAAGCGCTTAAATCAATGTAATCATTAATGCCATCAAACGATATTGCTTTTTGCTGCGCGGCAACATTAAAACTGAATAAAAAGACTGCAAATTTTAAGAGCGCGTTTCTAAATGTTTTCATAATTAGTAGTGAATTTTAGAGCAATTATTAGGTAATGTGCTAACTAATAAACGCAAATATAACAAAACGGTTGCATGTAGCAAATTGACAATTGATTTTCAAGCGGATAACTTTTTATTTTATATGGAATAGTGTACAAGTAGGAAGGATGAGGGGATGGTAGGGAATTGGAAATAGCAGATAATAACTTTAATACTTTTAAGCAATTACCCACCAACATTACTTCTGCTGAAGTAATTCTCATCTTTAAAAAAATGATTATTAAATAATCCAACTTAAATATACATTTTCCATCAGCTTTCGTAACTTTAGGCAATAAATAGAATGAAAAAAGGGCTATGAATTTCCAGGAAATACTGAATATTATTGACCAAAATCAAGAAAAAATTGCCACTTACGGTAAATTTGATGATTCCACATTAAGGAAAATCAATTACAAGTTACGTCTGGACTGGAATTACTTTAGTAATAGAATGGAAGGCGGTACGCTAACTAAAGCGGAAACACGCAGTGTAATGGTCGGAAACATTGATGTTAAAGGAAAACCCTTAAAAGATGTCATGGAAATGAATGGACATGATCAAATCATTCTACAGGTTCTCAAAATGAGTAAGGGTGACATTCGAATTTCCGAAAAGCGTATTAAGGAGATACACCAATCCATTATGCACGAAGACGATCAAAGCAAAAAATCGTTGATCGGTCAATGGAAGCAAGTACCCAATGAAATAATAGGCTATAAAAATGAAAAAATTTCCTTTGTTGATCCAGCAAGTGTCGCAGAAGAAGTTCATCAATTACTTAACAGAACAAATGCTGAATTAGATAAATATTTTACTAATAAGAAGAGTATTCACCCTGTTGAAATTGCTGCAAAATTTCACATCGATTTCGTTTCAATACATCCTTTTTATGATGGAAATGGACGTACAACTCGCATTCTAACAAATATCATTTTAATGTCATGCGGATTCCCTGCAATCATAATTAAAGAAGAACATAAACAGGCTTACTATCAATTTCTAGCAGATATTCAAGCATATGGTGGAAAGGAAGATTTATTTTACACTTTCATAGCTGAACGAATTATAGAGACACAGCAACTTATTTTAGATGCGCTAGAAGGTAAAAATATTGAAGAGCCTGATGATATCGACAAGGAAATTTTACTACTAAAAAGAGAACTTGAAGCAAAAGAAGAAGTTGGAACGATTAAAAAATCCAATGAAGTCATCGCTGCATTATACCAAAATCACCTAAAATATTTTGTAGATCACTTAATTGAAAAAAATAATCAATTAAATGATTTGTTTTCAGAGAATTCTTTTCATAGAATGATTAACAGCAGCTATACTACTGATATTAACCATTCTCAAGAGGATTACATTTTACGAGAAGTAACAGGAACCAATTTGGAGAAGAAATACGAAATGGGTATTAATTCATTCGGTATAGGCCTACATCACAAAGGATTTAGAAGAGATGGATTGAACTTATTTGAAGTACATCAAACAATTTACATTACATTTGAAGATTATGCTTACCACATTGGATTTCAAAATAAACCTTTGGCAAAATTTTCGTATTCCGATCATCCCTCACAACAAGAATTACAAAACATTGTAAGTGAAATCATAAAGCTTCAATTGGAAGAGATTCGCAAAAAATTGAATCCAAAGAAATAGGATTCCCCACAAAAAAAAGCGACTAACTCTAGTCGCTTTTCTTATATCATTGAATGATTTCTTACAATCCTAACAATACTTCAACTGGGTCTTTACCACCGAAGATCATTTTTTCTGGATTTTCGATCATTTCCTTCACTTTAACAAGGAAACCAACACTTTCCTTACCATCGATGATTCTGTGGTCGTAAGACAACGCTAAATACATCATTGGACGGATTTCAACTTTACCATCAATTGCAACTGGACGCTCAACGATGTTGTGCATTCCCAAAATCGCAGATTGTGGAGGATTGATGATTGGTGTTGACATCATAGAACCAAATACACCACCGTTAGTGATTGTAAATGTTCCACCTGTCATATCGTCTGGAGTGATTTTTCCATCACGTGCTTTGATAGCCAAACGTTTGATCTCAGCTTCGATTTCAGCCAAAGACATTTGCTCTGCGTTGCGAACAACTGGAACCAATAATCCTTTTGGAGAAGAAACCGCGATACCGATATCTGCGTAATCGTGGAAAATCATTTCGTTACCATCGATTTGTCCGTTAACCGCTGGGAAGTGGTTCAAGGCCTCAGTTACCGCTTTCGTGAAGAAAGACATGAATCCTAAGTTTACTTCGTGGTGTTTTGCAAATTTATCTTTGTACTTCGCACGGATATCCATGATTGGTTTCATGTCAACTTCGTTGAAAGTAGTCAACATTGCTGTATCGTTTTTCACTGCCACTAAACGCTCAGCGATTTTACGACGCATCATTGACATTTTTTCACGTTTTTGATCACGTGTTCCACCCCAACCTTGCGCAGCATCTGCAGCAAAACCACCAGCCATTGCCGCAACAACATCTTGTTTCGTGATGCGACCGTCTTTTCCTGTTCCTTTGATTTTTGCAGTGTTTACACCGTTTTCATTTGCGATTTTCGCAGCCGCTGGAGAAGCAGTACCTGCAGCATACGATTCTTTAGCAGGTGCAGCCGGAGCAGCAACCACTTCTTTCTTCGCTTCTTGTGCAGGAGCAGCAGGAGCCGCCTCTGCTTTTTCTTCTGCAACTGGAGCTGGAGCAGCACCTTCTGGACGTGCAGCAGATGTATCGATGTGACACACTACTTGTCCAACTTTTACTACATCACCATCAGCAGCTTTCAAGGTAATAATACCTGCAGCTTCAGCTGGCAATTCCAATGTTGCTTTATCAGAATCAACCTCAGCAATAGCTTGGTCTTTTTCTACATAATCTCCGTCTGCTACCAACCATTGTGCAATTTCTACTTCTGAAATCGATTCACCTGGACTTGGTACTTTCATTTCTAATACTGACATATCAATCTCTTTTTTAAAAATGTGATTCTATAATTTTATTATGCTTTTACTGTTGCGAATTGAAATAAATTCTTCCACAATAAAGCTAAACGTTTTAAATGCAATTCTTTTGAACCTTCAGCAGCTGCTGCAGACTCTGCACGTGTTACACCAATGATGTTTTTATCGCGCATTTTCATCGCCATGTATTGCCATGCTCCCATGTTTTCTGGCTCTTCTTGTGCCCAAACAACGTTTTTCGCATTGTATTTCGCCAATACTTCGTTGATTTGTTTCTCTGGGAAAGGATACAATTGCTCAACACGAACAAATGCCATATTGTCAACTCCCATTTCAGCAGCTTTCTCAGAAGCTTCGTAATAGAATTTACCAGAAACTAAAACAACTGTATCAACTGCACCAACTTTTGCGTTTGGATCGTCGATTACCTCTTGGAAACGCCCTGTTGCTAATTCATCCAATGAAGAAACAGCAGATGGGTAACGCAACAACATTTTTGGAGAGAATACAACCATTGGCTTGCGGAATTCACGTTTCATTTGTCTTCTCAACAAGTGGAAGTGGTTCGCTGGCGTTGATGTATTAATTACTTGAATATTCAAATCAGCTGATTGTTGCAAGAAACGCTCCATGCGACCAGAAGAGTGCTCGGCACCTTGACCTTCGTAACCGTGAGGCAATAACATTATCAATCCACTTTGAGTTGACCATTTATCTTCACCTGCTGTGATGAATTGATCGACCATGATTTGTGCTCCGTTGAAGAAATCTCCAAATTGCGCTTCCCAAATTGTCAATGTATTTGGTGTTGCCATCGAATAACCATATTCAAATCCTAATACAGCGTACTCAGATAAGAATGAGTTATAAATATGGAATGGCGCTTGATTTTCGCTTAACAAGTTCAACGTTACTACTTCTTCTTCTGAATTGTCATCCGTTTTAACAACAGCGTGACGGTGAGAAAAAGTTCCACGTTCAACATCTTGTCCAGAAATACGTACTGGGTGACCTTCTTCCAATAATGTAGCATAAGCTAACATTTCGGCAGAACCCCAATCCAATTTATCACCTTCAATTGCTTCAAGGCGATCTCTGAAAATCTTTTCGATTTTACGGAAGTATTTCTTTCCTTCTGGAAGAGTTGCCAATTTACGGCCCAATTCCAATAATTTATCTTTTGCAACTCCAGTTTCAGGGCTAACTTCGAAATCTGCTTTCACAGCACGAGACAAACCTTTCCACTCTTCTTGCATAAAGTCATAAACCGTAGCTTTCGACATTTTTGCTGACTCAGCGTATTCTGCTTCCAAGAACTCTTGATAAGATGCCAAATAATTTGTTGCTTCTTCTTTAGACAAATTCGATTCTGGAATCAATTTATCTAAATATAAGTCACTTGGATTTTTGTGTTTAGAAATAACACTATACAAGCTAGGCTGTGTAAACTTAGGCTCATCACCCTCGTTGTGTCCGTATTTACGGTAACCTAACAAGTCAATAAAAATATCACTTTGGAATTCCTGACGGTAAGCCATTGCAATTTCGATTACTTGAATCACTGCTTCAACATCGTCTGCATTCACGTGGAATACTGGAGACAACGTTGTTTTAGCAATATCTGTACAGTAAGTCGATGTACGTCCGTCTAAATAATTCGTTGTAAATCCAACTTGGTTATTCGTAACGATGTGAATTGTACCACCCGCATTGTAACCATCTAAACCAGCCATTTGCACCGTTTCATACACAACACCTTGACCTGCGATTGCAGCATCACCATGCATTAAAACCGGACAAACTTTAGAGAAATCGTTTCCGTATTTCCCATCTAATTTTGCGCGAGACAATCCTTCAACAACTGGATTCACGGCTTCCAAGTGCGATGGATTTGGAGAAAGAGTTAAGTTTACCTTCTTCCCTCCTTTTTCTACACTTGATGTATACCCTTGGTGATATTTAACGTCACCATCAAATTCTTCATTAAAGTCAAACTCTTTTCCTTCGAACTCTGCGAAAATATCACGCGGTTGTTTTTCAAAGATGTTTGCCAAAGTATTTAAACGTCCACGGTGTGCCATTCCCATTACGAAATGTTCTACACCCAATTCAGATCCTTTTTTAATCAAAGCATCCAAAGCAGGAATCAATGCTTCCAACCCTTCTACTGAGAAACGTTTTTGACCTACGAATTTCTTACCTAAGAAGGCTTCGAAACCTGTAGCTTGCATCAATTTTTTATAAATATCCGATTTTTGTTCTTTTGAAAAAGTTGGACGATTTGTTAGCTCAATAGCATTCAACATCCATTTGATCATGTGCGGCTCACGCATGTACATAAACTCAATACCGATCGATTGGCAATAAGTTTTATCTAAATGATCAATGATTTGGCGTAATGTTACAGCACCTAATCCTACTTCTTCACCAGCTTTAAAAACTGTATCTAAATCTTTATCTTCTAATCCGAACTCAACTAAAGCTAAAGTTGGGTTGTAATGACGACGCTCACGAACGGGATTTGTTTTGGTAAACAAGTGACCACGTGTACGATAACCATTAATTAGATTTAAAACTTTTAATTCTTTCTGGAAATTTTCTGGAACCTCGTTATCAGAATCGTAGTTAGTCTTAGAAAACTCGAATCCTTCAAAGAATCTCTTCCAACCTATATCAACACTTTCAGGGTCTTGTTGATACATCTTATAAAGATGATCGATTGCATTTACATCTGCATTTCCAACGTATGAAATTTTATCCATTTTTTGCGCAAATTTTTTGGAATAGCAAAGTTAGACATATTAATTTATTGAAGTCTTATAAAAATTGATAAAAATTTTACCGAAATGATTAAATCTGTTCGTATTTCCCGCTACTGTTGACCTTAAAGAAATTCTAAATTTTCAAAAAAAAATTAATCTCATTTGAATACTATTGATATGATATATTCAAAACAGACAAAAAAATTAAAAAAGAGGACATATAAACATCCTCTCTTTCGTTGGTTTCACTTACAGATTATTTAGCAACAGGCTTTAATTGACCATCAGTCATTTTATAATTATTCCCCAAAATTGACACTACCGCACCTTCCTTATAATTTGGAAAGTCGCGCACATCTTTTTCCATCGTATGAATGGACCCTTTCGTTGAATAGGCAATTGTCATCAATTGAGCATTAATTCCCAATCCTGCACCGCACACAACAACTCGAACAGGAATTTTGATTTGATCGATCAATGAGAAATCACGCAGTGGAGCATAATTATCAGCGATATAAACAATTTCCTTCGCAGTCGGATATTCCTTTTGCGCACGAAGAATAGCCTCTACTCCATTCTCCTCAACATCTCCGCCATTCCCATTAGCTGTAGTCAATTTCAACAACTTTAGAAGTGATGTATAATCTGATATTTTTTCCGTATAAATGCCGCCTGTAGAACCAATTAATTTAACACTCGACTCTTTTCTATTCCCGTCATTGAAGAATGTAATATTACAAGCTTGAACACCGTCGAGTTTAAGATAATGCCACAGCAGAAACTGGCCAATATATGGAGACATACTTCCAGTTGCATCGGTAACAATTGTGGCATCTTTCCACTTATTTCTTCTAAAAGAAGCCACGACACTTGAATCACGAAAGTTCTTAAACACCGCATTAGTTACTGCTTCACCTCTCTCCTTTGGCAATATAGAATCATAATAAATTCTTTCAGTCTTAAATAAATTCTCATCTTGCTGAGGTCTAAAATGAATCACAATTCCGTGAAACAATGTTTGTGCTTCTGCTTCGCTTTTGCAATCCATTTGTCGAATCATTGACCATTTGATAGATTCATCTTTTAATAGGTCTGAACGAAGTTCTAAGGTTTTCAAAATACGTTGTTTATTTAGCTCGGTTAAATCAACTCCTTTTGGAAAATCCGTGTACACCACATCAACTTGATAAATTGTAGCACCTTTCAATTTGCTTTTATTTGCCGTTGAAATAATAGTTGACTGTCCGAAAGGCATATTGATCACCACCGCATCAAGTCCGCTGGCTTTTAGGATATACCTGTTTCTTTTTAGTTCACGTTGATCAAGTACGTCTAAAATTTCCCTCCCATAAACAGTAGTACCAGCAACCATTAACACCGTTATAATTAAAATTATATTTTTCATAGCGAATCGATTTGAAATAGTTAATTTTAAACACAATGCCAACAAATAAAATAAGTAACAGATCAAATTGATTTGTCAACCAACTTAATCCTAAATAACTTATTCTTTTACCTATCTTTGCCACCTATTTTTTATCAATGTTTGCAAAATACAAGTATCATTTTTTGATGCACGCCATCATTTTTGTTTGGGGATTCACTGGAATTTTAGGAAAGCTCATACATCTTTCTCCAGAAGTTATTGTTTGGTACAGAGTCATCATTGCATCTTTGGGATTACTTTTCATTTTACCAATCTTAAAAGTTCCTTACAAGCTGAATAACACACGAGATATTTGGAAATTGATTATCGTTGGAATGATTACCTGTCTACATTGGGTAGCATTTTACAAATCAATTGCCTTATCAACGGCATCATTAGGAATATTGTGTTTATCTACCACGACTTTGCATGTTACGTGGTTGGAACCTATCATCATGAAGCGAAAATTCTCTTGGTTGGAATTCGCCCTTGGGTTAATTGTGATTTATGGAATCTACTTTGTATCATCTGATTTCAAGGCAGACGAGTACGAAGCACTTGCATACGGACTTTCTGCAGCATTTTTAGCAGCATTATTTTCTGTTAGCAACGCGCGATTGGCGCAAACTATGCCTTCTGCTCAAATTACTTTTTACGAAATGTTAACCGGAATTGTATTTCTAACTGGCTGGCTTTACCTCGATGAACAACTAACAACAGAAGCATTATCCATGACAGCTTCCGATTTTTGGTGGTTGTTGTTTTTAGGAATTATCTGCACCAGTTTAGCATTTGTATTGATGATTGATGTCGTAAAACGATTAGGTGCATTTACAGTTTCATTGAGCATTAATTTAGAGCCTGTTTACACAATAATTTTGGCAATATTCATATTAAATGAACACCAATTATTGAGCAATAACTTTTACATTGGATCATTGTTAATAATAGTTGTAGTACTTGCTAACTCATTAATTAAAGCTCAACAACTTAAGTCAAAAAAGTAAGCCATTTAAAAAGAGTTAGGCAATTAATTTTCAAAGATTGAAAAATCGAAGATTTTTTCTACTTTTGTTAAGAAAATAAAACTAAAAACCGTTAGATTCCCTATGAAAACAAAAAACTTCATTGTTCCACATGATTTTTCAAGTGTAGCAAACATTGCGTTACAGCACGCAATTGCAACAGCAAAAATAGTGAATGCTGAGATTAATGTATTGCATGTTGTAGGAAAGGGAAAAGATATTAGTGAAGCTGAAAAGCAACTAAACGATATCATTTCTAGCACAAATTCTGAAGTTAAATTGATACCTAATGTCCGTATTGGAAATATTTTCGAAGATATTGGAGATTTCGCAGCAGAAAAACATGCTGAATTAATTTTCATGGGAACACACGGCATTCAAGGTTGGCAACACATCACTGGAAGCAATGCTTTAAAAGTAATCAATAGTTCAAAAGTTCCATTTATCATAGTACAGGAGAAAACGGCTGACGATGATGGTTACCAAAATATCATTGTTCCATTGGATCTTAATAAAGAAACTAAGCAAAAGTTGGCTGTTGTTGCTGACATTGCAACATATTTTAAGTCCAAAGTACACGTTATTACTCCAGATGAAGCGGATGACTTTTTGAAGAAGCAAGTAAAAGCAAATATTCTGTTTGCCAACAAATTCTTCTCAGAAAGAAGTATTGAGGTAACAACAGCAGTTTTACCTTCAAGCAATTTTGACAACGAAGTAATTAAATACGCAGTTTCAGTTGAAGGAGATTTAATAGCATTTATGAACTTAAATAAAAACAATCTTTTAGGTGTAATCACTGCAAGCCACGAAGTTAGTTTATTAAACAACGAAGCTCAAATCCCTTCATTGATAATGAATCCAATTGAAGGAATGTTTGCACTTGCAGTTGATTTTAACGGTTAAAAAACACCCAAACCCTACATATCTTTTTTACATCCTAGCAAACCTCAGGTTATTACAATTTCATTATCTAAAGATGAACTAAAGTACTGACCTTGGTTTTGCTATACCTATACCTGTGATTTTGAATATAACTTTTTATTAATATAAATTCCAAACAAAGCTTACACAATGAAAAAACTAATATTAGCTATCTCATTCGCTACTATTTCCGCTTTAGGAGCAATTGCTCAAGTGCCAATTAGTAAGGACTTCTCTTACACAGTAAGTAAACCTTACAAAGTTGTTGACGGTTCAAAAGAGTACTTCTCTAAAAATGATGAAATCATGACCGTTAAATATGGAAAAGGAGTTTTTACAATTCAAAAATTCTCTGGACCAAACATGAACGAAATCAAACGTACAGAAGTTGAAAAAACAGAAGGATTCACAACTGAATCATACCAACAAATTAATGGAAGATACTATTTCTTTTATTCAATTTGGGACAAAGCAAATTCAAAAGAACAATTATTTGTGCGTGAAATTGATTTTGATAAATCTAAATTCGTTGGACCAGGTAAAAAAATAATCACAGTAAAAGGTAAAGTTACAGGTGGAGCAAACGTTGCAGGATTGGTATTCGGATTTGGTGGAACAACAAGCTCTACAAAGTTTCAAATCACTAAATCTTTCAATGAGAAAAACTTCATTGTTAAGTACCGCAAATATCCAGAATCAAAAAACGACAAAATTAATAAAGATGTAATTGGGATGTATGTTTACGATTTCGAAGTGAATCCAATTTGGGGTGGTGAAGTTAAAATGCCATATACTGAGAAAAAAATGAACAACATTGCTTATTCTGTTGACGAAAAAGGTAATGCATACATTTTAACTGAGGTTATCAATGACGAGTCAGGAAAACGTACAACTAAAGATGGCGAGCCTAACTATACAATTGAGTTACTTAAAATTGATTCAGATAAATCAACATCAAACATCAAGGTTCCAATGAATGGGAAATTCACTGATAATGTAAATTTCTTTGAAGGGAAAAATGATGAAATTATCATTGCAGGTTTTTATTCAAATTCTAAAGGTCGTGGAATTGATGGATTCTTTTTGTCAAAACTTTACGATGGATCGGTAGAAGATTTGAAATTCTATGAAATTCCTGTTGACGTAATGAAAATGTATTTATCTGATCGTACGCAAGAAAAATTAGAAAAGAAAGATTCGAAAGTGGATTTGAAAATGACGAACATGTTATTGCGTGAAATCACTTACCAAGAAGATGGTTCGATTACAATCTATGGTGAAAAGTATTATGTTGTTTCACATACAGATCCTAAAACTGGACGTACAACTTATACGTATTATTACCAAGAGATCATTGGAGCTGGAATTGATAAAGATGGTGAGTTATTATGGATGAATAAATTCCCTAAAAACCAAATTGGTGGTAACGGAAGAGGAGGAATGGGTTACTACCTAATCACAACTGGTACTACTGATTACTTATTGTTCTTAGATAATGTAAACAACATTCAACTTCCAATAAACAAATTTCCAAAAGCACATAAAGACGGAGCTGGAGGATATTTAACAGGTTTTAAAGTTGACCGTGAAACTGGTGAAACAGAAAAGGTTTCATTGTTTGATACACGTAATGCTAAAGGAACTGAGTTATTTCAATTTAATACAGGTAGAATTGTAAAAGTAAATGATAAGACTTTTTCAGTTGAGTGTTACAAAAAGAAAAAAGAAGATGTAATGGTTACTATTAAATTACAATAATAATAGTTACACCCTTATAACATTAAACCCATTACTTTAAAGTGATGGGTTTTGTTATATTTGCACCTTAGTAAATCAATTTATTTCAACATGTTAAAAACAAAACTAGCTCTGATAGTAGGATTACTATCACTCACTTCTTACGGACAAGACAATCCAAAACTAAATGAAACTTACCGTGTTAGTAAACCTTTTCCAACATCTAATGCAAGCATAATACCTTTAGATGGGAAAATTCTGTTGAGTAATTCAAGTAAAAAAGAATATCAGTACAGCTTAGCTACTGGAAATAATTATAATATCACCAAATCGAATAGTGGTGCACAAACACCTATAGGTAAAACTGAGAAACACTTCGGAAACGCTCAAATCGGAAGTAAATATTATAAATTTATATACGACCTAGATAAGAAAACAGGTGCTTTTGAAATCTTTACTTATGAAATCAATACTGAAAATTTAGCTATCTCAAAAGACAAAAAATCTGTAATAAAGGCAACAAATGCCAAACTAGACAAAGAGTTAAAAGCAAGCATTATGTATATCAACATAAGTGCAGCTACGCTTAATATCTGGACGATGCCTTCACAAGACAAATCAAAATTACACATATTGTACTACAACGAAGACAACGAGACGAGTCGCCAATTACAAGTTATTACAATTGATGAAAATTTGGAGGTCTTAAATAACAGATCTTACAAATTGAATCCAACAAATAAAAAGGATGAGACATTTGATAAATTTAAAGTTGGATACGATGGTAACATTTACAACCTACGACATGTTCGTTTCATGGAAAATAAAACTCGATATTCACGATTACAACTTGAAATTTTAAATCCTGAGGAAGGTGCAGTTACGCTACCAATAGAGATTAAGAAAGGAGATATGAAAAGTTGTTCCATCCACGCATCACCAGAAGCAAATATTATTGTAGCCGGAACCTATTTAGATGGAACGGAGAATGGAATGTTTGCAATGGACTGCATGGAAGGTGAGTTTGGAGAAATATCTTATCTACCAATTCCTTTAGATTTAATTAAGAAGTATAAATCAGAAAAGCAGGTAGAGGGGATAGAATCAAATATTGCAAAGAATAAAAATGTGCTTCCATTTTTACAAATTTCTCATGCTGGAGCAACTGCTGATGGATCAATCATTTTAACAGCTGAAATTCAGTATGAAATTCGTAAGACAGATAGTCGCGGAAATGTCTCGATCACGTATGTACTTGAAGAAGCTTTTACTGGAGCAATGGATAAGGATGGGAATGAATTATGGATCAATAAAATTCCAAAAAGATCTGCCTCAGCTTATGGAGCCGACACTTTTTTTGATGACAATGAAACACATCAAATCATCATTTATTTAGATGATTATAGAAACGAAAAGTTGGAGGAAAATCAAAATCCTCACACGATGCAAAGTAATCTACCAGGAATGGTAGTGGCGTACACCATCGATAAAAAAACGGGTGAAATGGAACGTCATGCATTATTCAACATGAAAGATGTGGATGGTAAAGAAGTATATAATTTCATTAAAAACAAATTATATAAGACGGGTAAAAACGAATACACAATAAAATTGTACTACAAGAACAAGGAGGATGTATTCGTAACATCTATTGTTCCTATGTAATTTATAACATCTTAATATAAACCCATTGCTTATGAGTAATGGGTTTTTTTGTACCTTCAAACTATGAAAAACGTAATATTCACTTTGTTTCTGCTTCACCAAATGTTCGTTTGTGGACAAAGTGAAATTGGATTAAACGTGAATTATTCTCGTTTAGATGCATTTCATGGAGTAGAATATACACACGCATTCAAGCGTTATTCAATTCACGCAGGCTTAGATGTAGGAGTCAATCGAACGTATTTACAAAAACGCTTTTTTCCTAGAATAATAACAGGTTTTTCATACGCAGCAGTTCAAAAAGAAAAATTTAAACTACAGCCTATCATTCAATACAGCTACGCTCCACTCTTGTTCAATAAAGAAAATCGGACATTTGCGCATTACCATGAGCTAAGCACAGGAATCCGTTGGCGTTACGGAAAAAAATGGAAAATCGGACAAACTTTACTCGTTGGAGCATTGTGGGAACGAAGCTTTAATGCCATTTATCAACGTTCAAAAACATCCACAACGCTAGGTTATACAGCACAAATTGATTTCAGTTATGCGTTTTAATTTTTTAGTCGTATTTCTCGTTTGCATCGCTTGTAAAAAACAAGCACATCATTCCATTGCAATTATCGGTCATGCCGGAAATGGTTTAGATATACCAACTTCTTTTTATGCACCAAATTCACTCGAATCCATCGAAATGGCACTTGGTACACCCGGCATAGAAGGTGTAGAATTGGACGTCCAACTTTCAATTGATAATGAATTATGGCTGTACCACGATGACCTACTGGAAATAAGTACAAACGGCAAAGGTTGCATATCTAATTCAACCAATGAGGAGTTAAAAAACGTTCGATATAAAACAGCCAACCAAGAAAAACTTACTCGTCTAAAAGATCTCAATTTTGAGCTTTACACCAACAAAACCATCTATTTAGATTTACGTCATTACAACGGTTGCGCAGAATCAATCATTGAACAATCACTGTTTATAGACGGCTTGACTCCGTTGATCGATCAATGGCCAGCTGTCAATTTTATTATTGTCACCAATCACAAGCAGTGGCTCAATGGATTTTCACAAAGTGGATTGCGTGTGTATTGTGATATTGAAACGATGTCAGAATTTGATCAATTGAAAAATGGCAACTTCAGTTATGAAGGAGTGATCATTCGCAATTCTGCTTGTACAAAAGATGATGTTGCGCGCATAAAACATGAAAATAAAGCTGTAATTTTGTTTGATCTTAGAGCACCCAAGTCCATTCGAAAAGCATTTGAGAAAACTCCAAGCGCAATAATTACGGATGATGTGAAGGCAGCATTGATTGAAAAAAGTTAAAGATAATTACCATGGCGAAAAATAAAAAAGAACGTATTAATGTCGTGTACTCCACAAATCCAGATTTCAGTTTTGATTTTGAGGAAGAAGAAGAATTGGAGACATTGCCTAAAAAGCAACAAAAATTATATGTTTCCTTGGATAAAAAATCACGCGGTGGAAAAGAAGTTACTTTAGTTGAAGGATTCATTGGATCAGAAGATGACCTAAAAGATTTGGGTAAAATGCTCAAAACAAAATGTGGTGTTGGCGGAAGCGTAAAAGACGGTGAAATCTTAATTCAAGGAAATTTCAGAGATAAAATCTTAACAATTTTAGAACAGGAAGGTTACCAAACAAAGAGAAAAGGTGGTTAATAAAGCGCAATTCGAAATCTTATGAAAAATATACTTCTTAGCATACTAGCAATCATTGCAGGTTGGTTTATTGGTGGATTTGTCAATATGACTTTTGTCAACCTAGGTTACAAATTATTCCCGATGACTGGCGTAAATGTAAACGATTTTAAAGCACTAGCTGAAGCGTTTTCAACTGCTGATTTTACGCATTTTATTTTTCCTTTTTTAGCACATGCGTTGGGTACACTTGTAGGAGCTTTCATCGCAGCATTGATTGCACCACTTCACAAAATGAAATTTGCTTATGCGATCGGATTTTTATTTTTTGTAGGCGGAATTATTGCATGCTTTATGATTCCTGCACCAATTTGGTTTATCATACTGGATTTAGTAGTTGCTTATATTCCAATGGCTTATTTGGGAGGAAAAAGTGCGCTAACTTACTCTCGTAAAAAGTCAAACTAAAACAATAAATTCTTTCATTTTTAACACTTTAACTATTGTAGCAAATCAACTTTTTCACTAACTTAAATAGGAAATAACCTTAAAACGTACCTTTTATGTTAGTAAAAACCTATAGTAGTTCTGTGATTGGAATTGATGCAACTACGATTACAATTGAAGTAAATTTAGGTCAAGGAATCAACTTCTTTTTAGTTGGATTACCCGATTCTTCTGTGAAGGAAAGTCACCTGAGAATCAAAGCAGCTTTTGCAAATAACGGCTTAAAATTTCCGCAGCGCGAAGTAACGATCAACATGGCACCTGCTGACATTCGCAAAGAAGGCTCGGTGTTCGACTTACCCATTGCTATGGGAGTATTAGCTGTAAGCGAACAAATAAATAGCGATCAATTGGAGTCGTTTCAAATGATGGGCGAATTATCGCTTGACGGTAAACTTCAACCTGTGAAAGGAATTTTACCCATGGTTTTGCAAGCTAAAAAAGAAGGATTTTCATCTATCATTTTACCTGTTGAAAATGCACAAGAAGCAGCAGTTGTTGATGGCTTAAAAATCTATGGGATGAACAACTTACGTGAAGTAGTAGATTTTTTCAATGGTGAAAATGAGATCGAACCGACCACAATTGATATTGAAAGTACTTTTACGCAATTACTAAATGATTTTGATGTCGACTTTAAAGATGTAAAAGGTCAGCAGAAAATAAAGAGAGCTTTTGAAATTGCAGCATCAGGTGGTCATAACGTAATTTTGATTGGTCCGCCGGGAGCTGGAAAATCCATGTTAGCCAAACGCTTATCAACCATTCTTCCTCCGATGAGCTTAGAAGAAGCATTGGAAACAACAAAGATTCATAGTGTTGCTGGTAAAATTAAGGATACAAAAGGCTTGATTACACAACGTCCTTTCAGAAAACCTCATCATTCAATTTCAGATGCGGCATTAGTTGGCGGAGGAACATTTCCGCAACCAGGTGAGTTTTCATTAGCACACAATGGCGTTTTATTCTTAGATGAATTGCCAGAATTTAAACGTTCGGCTTTGGAAGTGATGCGACAACCTTTGGAAGACCGAGTTGTAACCATTTCAAGAGCAAAATACACGATCGATTTTCCAGCTGGTGTTATGCTAATAGGTGCAATGAATCCTTGTCCGTGTGGCTACTTCAATCATCCAGATAAAGAATGTAGTTGCAATCAAGGAACGGTACGTCACTACCTCAATAAAATTTCTGGTCCACTACTCGACCGGATCGATTTGCACATTGAAGTAACACCCGTTTCATTTGATGAACTTGCGAAAGAAAGCGATGGAGAATCTAGTCACAGTATTCGTGAACGCGTGATAAAGACGCGATTGTATCAGCAAAAAAGATATGAAAATGCGAAAGGTATTTATTGCAACGCACAAATGGGCAGTCAGCAAATAAAAGCTTTTTGCAAATTAACAGATGATAGTATCGCAATTTTAAAAAGCGCAATGGATCGACTAGGCTTATCGGCGAGGGCTTTTGATCGCATTCTGAAAGTTGCTCGAACTATTGCTGATTTAGAACTTGCCCAAGATATAGCAACACATCACATTGCTGAGGCAATCCAGTACCGAAGCTTGGATCGCATGAATTGGGGACAATAAAAAAGCCCTCTAAAAAGAGGGCTTAAAATTATTTCAATCGGAAATTACTTCTTTACAAATTTAATTGTAGATGTATTTTTTCCATCACGTAAGTTCAATAAATAAACACCGTTTGTAAAAGAACTAACGTTTATTTTTTCTTGCGTTTTGATTGTTCCAGCAAAAACAACATTACCTACTAAGTCGATGATTGTAGCTTCAACTTGTTGTGTTTCTGTTCCGAAATCAACTGTGATATAACTTGTACTTGGATTAGGGAAAACACTGATTGCTTCAATAGTCAATCCGTTCACTGAAAGTGGAGATTCTCCTAAAATTACTTTTCCTAATACTTCGTTTTCTAATTTATCAATAATCTTCGCTTCAACTTCAGGAATCAAATCATAGTTGTACGTGTTATTTACATACAAAGCTTCGAAAGAAACATCAAATGGTTTCATTGTTGTTTCAGCATAACCAGCCCATAATGGAACAGTTGTAGAAGCACCAGTTCTATCGTCGATTACAAAATAGTTTTTCAACTCGTTGTCAAAGTTATTTTTATCTGCTGCAGCAGTACCACCAACAGTAATTGAAGCAAATGCTGGAGAAGTAACACCATAATGATCTGCGAAGCTAATTGCAGTTCCTTTATCTGCCACACCTACATTAAATGTATTTCCTTTGATAACAATTTCGTTACCGTAAGTTGTACCTTGAACACCTGTAGTCATCAACTTAGAGTTTGCAACGATTGATACAAATTCTTCAGCCGTTGCCAAAGGAGTGAATGTATTATTAATCAACTCTACATTTTTCGAAGCCATACTCAAAGCACCGATTGTAGTGTAATTTTTGAACTCATTGTTTTCTAACAATACAGATCCATTTTCAATTGCACGAACATCAGCCAATGCATAAAAGAAAGATGCCAATTCATCATTGATTACATCAAAACGGTTGTTTGTTACCTCAACAGCAACGTCAGCCAATGGTGCATTTACCATAATTCCACCAAAGAAATCATTGTTATTTGCAACAACATCTCCCGTATTACTTACCAATTGCAATGCATAAAAAGCAGCGATTTCATTTGAAGTAATTGTAGCTGATGCTCCTGTAGCAGATCCACTTCCAAGGTAAACACCTCTTCCGAAAGTACTTTTTCCTTCATTTGTAAAAGAACCAATAACATTATTACTGATTGTAACTGTGTCTAAGTTTGTTCCTTGGCTAAAAAGACGTACACCAAAAGAATTCCAAGTCCAAGGTTGAGTACCAGGTGCTCCAATCGCATTCATTTGATTGTTTTTAACTGCCAACTTATTAAACACTCCTGAAGTAGATTCAACTCCAACCATTCCTGTAGTAGCGTTCAATCCTAATTCAAACTGTAAATTCTCTATCGTTACATTTGTAGCGTTCACATCAAACAAAGTAGCCTTCGTAGTTGAAATTACCGGTCTGTTTGCTGGAACAGCTGCATGAACAGAAGTTCCATTAGAGTTGATTTCCAACACTTCAGTTTCTGTATAATTTCCTGCAGCGATGATCACTGATTCTAAATCTTGAGCTACTGTCAATGCGTATGCAATTGTTTTACATGGCGCATTTTCGTCTGTACAATCATTTGCTGCATCAGCACCAGTTGTTGCAACATAACGATCTCCATTGCTTGTAAAAGTGATCAATCCTAAATCAGTATTGTCATTTTTATGATCAAATTTTGCTTCTAATGCAGCCATATTCGCAACATTATAAGTATTATTTGTTACCAATGCTTCCAAGTTTGTAGCAAAAGGACGCATTGTAGTTTGCGCGTATGTTGCCCATAATGGGAATGATTGGCTATTACCAATTTGATTATCTAAAACGATATATTTTAAAATTTGTGAAGCAAAAACATTTTTTTCAACTGCTGTTGCACCACCAATTGTGATCGCATTAAATGCAGGTGTGTTCACTCCAAAATGATCAGCAAAAACGATAGCACTTCCTTTATCTGTAGCTCCAGCGTTAAATGTATTTCCAATTAAGCTGATTTCATCAGAATAAGTATTTCCTTGAACACCAGTCGTCATCATTTTTGTATTTGCCATAATTGAAGCAAAATTTTCCGCTGTTGCAGCTGGAGTAAATGTGTTACCTACAACTGAAATCGCTTTACTTGCAGAACTCAACAATCCAATGTTTACGTAACCTGACACTTGGTTAGCGGCAAAATTGATTGATCCATTTTCAATTGCTCTGAATTCAACAACTGCATATAATCCCATAGGAGTTAATTGTTGGTCAGCACTAAAAGTATTGTTTTCAATAGTAATTACAGCATTGTTTAATGCCACGTTGAACATTGAAGTTCCATTAATTTGGTTGTCAAGAATATCAAGATTTGAAGGTACACGAGCAGCTTGAATTGCATAGTACGCTTGTATTTGATTTTCTCCAATAATTCCACCAGGTGCGTTTCCTTCGTTAGAACCAAGATAAAATCCACGACCAAAAAGTTTGAAAGTAGGCGCAGCTACAACTTTATTGTTTTTTACCTCAACAGTATAAAATTGATCAGCAGGACTCACCAAGCTAACAGCAAAAGCACCCCAAACAAAATTTTGCGTGATATCAGCAACTGCTGCATTTGTAGAAACAAACTCATTGTTTGTTAATTTCAACAAGTCGAAATTTTGTGTTGAAACAATACCTCTCAATCCAGAAGTTGTAGTTAAACCCATATTTAAAATAAGGTTTTTAAACTCCACACCTTCGGCATTTACAAGGAAAAAGTCATTTGCTGTCGTTGTGAAAACAGGTTTAGCAGTTGCAACTAAAGCAGAAATAGAAACTGTTTTTTCGATTACAAGAGATGAAGTTAAATCATACTGTCCAGCAGCAATTTTAATTGAATCCCCATCAACAGAAGCAGTATAAGCTGCAGCTAAAGAAGCACAAGGATTACCTGGCAAAGTACAATCATTTGTAGCATCAATACCAGTCGTAGAAACATAACGGGTTGTTTGTGAAAAAGAGTTACTTCCATTAAGTAAAATCGTTCCCACAAAAAGATTAAATAATAATTTTTTCATGAAGGGAGTTTAATATGAATATTAATTTTTTTACAAAGCTATGGCATAAACAAATCGCAAGTGTTAAGTAATTGTTAAATATTTAACTTATTCCATTTTATTCCACTGAAATTCAACTTAAAAAGGTCATGTAGCAAATAAAATCTTACAATTCGAGTTTTTTTTCGACCTTTGTAAAAAGAAAAGAAATGTTAGTTGAAATCGACGATAAGTTAGTATCTACCCAATTATTTGAACAAAAGTTTATTTGTGATTTGAATGCCTGTAAAGGAGCATGTTGCGTTCATGGAGACGCTGGAGCCCCTTTAAATTACGAAGAAGTAGATCAAATTGAAGAAGATCTTGATGTTATTTTGCCTTACATGCGACCAGAAGGAATTGCTGCCGTTGAAAAGACAGGAGTTTTCTATATGGACCAAGATGGTGAGCCAGTAACAACACTTGTCAATGGAGCAGAATGTGCTTTTGTCTATTTCGATGAAAACAACATAACAAAATGTGCTATTGAAAAGGCATTTTTAGAGGGCAAGACAACTTTTAAAAAACCAATTTCTTGTCACCTTTATCCAATTCGTGTGAAGAAATTCAACGATTATGAAGCACTAAATTTTGACCATTGGGATATATGTGCTCCAGCATGTGCATGTGGTGAACAAATGAATGTTCCTGTTTACCGCTTCTTAAAAGAACCAATTATTCGTGCATGGGGCGTTCCATTTTACGATGAACTTTGTAAAGTAGATGAAGAGTGGAAAAAATCCATTACTGAACAATAAATGAGATAGATCCTTTAAATTCAATTGAATTTAAATCTTAAATTTGCTATAAAAACAACTTGTGAACTTCTATTTTACAATTATATTCCTATTAATCTTAGCATTGTTAAGATTTAATAAGCGACTTAGGTTTAGTGAAAGTTCACCTTGGATCCTACCAATCGGATTTTGTATCAAAATATTGGTTGGATTTTTCTTTATTTATATCTACAGTCAGCATTATGGAAATGGTGTAATCACAGCAGATTCGTATAATTTTTTCCACGATAGTTATGAATTATATCAAGTATTTAAATCGTCTCCATTAGATTATTTTCGATTTTTTCTTGGGTTTGATAATCCCGAATTAATTGCCAAATACCTATCTAATACTACACAATGGGATGCAGGCAGTAGCAAATGGTTTAATGATTCGAGAAACATTATTCGCTTGCACTCAATCATTCACTTCTTTTCGTTTAATAATATTTACATCCACTTACTTGTCAGCACTTTTATATCCATCATTGGTATAAAATTTATTGTAAATGCAATTAAATCACATATTTTAGTATCAAATTCGATTGCGTTTTTCGCCCTCCTATTAATGCCCAACGCTCTATTTTGGTCTGCAAGTATAATCAAAGAACCCATTATTTATTTTTCTATCGGATTATTTCTTTACGCACTTCTTGGAGAATGGTCAACAAAGAAAAAAATCCTTCTTTTATCCATTTCTATCTTTTGTTTAGTGGCAATTAAGCCCTACATTCTAGTTTGTGCAATACCAGCAATTGTGTTATTCGGCATCTTCAAGTATGTCAAAAATAAAAAGCTTGCAATTGGATTTAGCTTATTACTTCTATTATCTCCATTTATTTACTTGCTCTTAAAACCACACAATATTTTTATTGAAAAATTGACGTTCCAGCAATACGATTTTAACAACATTGCGAAAGGTGGAGTATATGCTAGAGCTGACAGTTGCATATTTGTCATCCACCCTTCTAAAACACATCATTTAACAATTAACACTGAAGATTCGCTCGTATGGCTGCATAAGGAAATTGAAGGAGAATACATTTTGCCCAATAACAGGATGATTCGTAAAGATTGCATCATTCAACCAAATGAAACTCCATGGATTTTGTATTATAATGGAAAAGAAAGTGGAAGCTATATCCAGTCAACTCCAATTAATAATTCTTTAGCTCAATTAATTAAAAATATTCCTGAAGCACTTGTGAATGTTCTATTTCGTCCATTCCCAACTGATCCTCCAAATACACTTTTTAAATGGTTTTCATTTATTGATACATTTCTATTGCATGGAATTATGATCATTGTACTGCTCTTTTTTAGAAGAAATTTAACAAAAGAATCACAACTAATAGTTTTTGCTCTGTTGGTATTTGCACTAATTTTGACCTTACTAATCGGATGGACAACGCCGGTATTAGGTGCAATTGTTCGTTATAAAATTCCGGTTCAACTAGCACTTATGCTAATTACCTTGATTGTATTCAATCCAAAAAAGAAATTAAATGGCTAATTACGTTTTAATTACTGGAGCAACTTCGGGATTTGGTGAAGCTTGCGCACGCAAATTTGCAAAAGAAGGATTTGACCTAATCATTACCGGTAGAAGAAAAGAACGACTAGGAAATCTTACGGAGGAACTGAAATTATTGAATGTGGATGTAATTCCACTTTGTTTTGATGTGCGCCAATTAGCTGAGGTGGAAAATGCTATTGATTCATTGTCAACTGAGGTGCAACAATCTATTTCAATTTTGATTAACAATGCTGGCTTGGCTGTGGGTAGAAATACAATTGATCAAGGGTTAATCGATGATTGGGAACGTATGATTGATACCAATATCAAAGGATTGCTCTATGTTTCTAAAAAAGTAATTCCCTTTTTTCAAAAAAATAAGAAAGGACATATCATTAACATTGGAAGCATTGCTGGAAAGGAAGTTTACCCAATGGGAAATGTTTATTGCGCAACAAAACACGCGGTAGATTCATTATCGAAAGCAATGCGAATTGATCTCGTACATGACAATATCAAAGTGACTAACATCGCTCCGGGAGCTGTTGATACAGAATTTTCGTTGGTTAGATACAAGGGCGATCAAGCAACTGCTGATGCAACTTACGAAGGTTTTGATCCTTTAATGGCAGTCGACATTGCTGAAACAATTTATTTTGTTGCAACGAGACCTGCACACGTAACAATTAACGATCTAACAATTATGCCAACTGCACAAGCAAGTGCAACGGTCTTTAATCGAAAATAACATGAGAAATGCCTTTTATGCCTTAGGAATATTAGTTCTATCCTCTTTTTTGCTTGCTGGATGCAAAAAAAACAACAAGATGGCAACAGTTATTAAAAACTGTACTGGCTATTACCTTCGTGTGGATGGAAAAGAATACCGCGTTTGCAATTACATGAAGTTAAACGCATATAGCCATGGAATTAGTATTGAGGTTAACTTCAAAGAAATCAAAAAATGTGATTCAGACCAAATCGCTTGCCAATTGGCTTACCCCTATGAAAGCGATATTAGGGTAACCTACGTACGTTAACGTTTACTAAATTTCTTCTCTTTTAATAGGAGAGAATAGTAAACCTACATAAAGACAAATCAAGGTTAAGTTACCCAATCCTGTTCCTGCATACACATCTACCTTTGTAGAAAGTTCTCGCCCTAAGAAATCTATAGAATTAAAAGAGAATGGAAGGATTGCAACGACAAACAACAGCCATAAAGCGTAACTTGTACGTTGTACCAACTGCATCATTAAGACAATAATTAGTGGAGCAGATATCAAGAAATGTTCCGTATCGGTTACAAAGAAGTTTGGAACAAATGCTAAAAAAACAATGATCCATTCAGATAAATTATTAGCACCTCTATTGAACTTGAATAATATTAGTAAGCAAATAAGAATCGATAATACCACCATTGATAAGCCCCAAGAGGAATTCCACCCCAAATAAAACTCAGACATGTATTTCAACGAGTTGTAACTCACTATATAATTTCCATGATCGGAAATCGAATGAAACCAATCCATCCACAAATCCAAGGTAGCTGAAAAACCAATATGCATTGTTGGAATTAGAAAAAATCCCACACCCATTGCTCCTAACGAAAAAATATGCCTCCATTGTTGAAAAACGATAAGCGGAACAATAATCAAAATCATGATCGGCTTGAGAATCAACATTAAACTCCAAGGAACTACAGTTTTCCATAACGCAGCTCCCTTAAAATAATAAAGACCTACTGAAAACAGGAGTAGCAATAGTAAGTTTACATTTCCCATGTGAAATTCACGTCCCAAATGAACCACTATTGAAATGGTTCCAGCATAAAGTAACCATGTCATTTTTTTTGAAGGGACGTTGAAGATCTTAAATGCTACCTCACGTAAAATTGGAAACGTTAATGCAAGAGATGCAAATAAAAACGTAATATGAATTACTTGCGCCATCCAGAATGGAACAATGGAAAAAATAGAAAACAAATAGAGCGTTGTTGGTGGATACTTAAAATAGCCTGTCTCCAATCCATACGAATTTATGTAAGGATTATTACCAGAAAAAAAGTCATTAACAGCTCCGTAATAAACCAACAAGTCACTCGTATACAACTTTTGATTTATCAATTCGATGGTTACAAATAACCCGACAAATAAAATTGCAAATACAACGAAAATGCTTGTGGATCGCTTTAGTATTCTCCCCTCCATATCAACTAAAAAGGGACATTAATCATCCTAATGCCCCATCTTTATTTTTTTTACTTGTTGCTTTTCGCGTAATCAGCTAAAAATTGTTCCAAACCTTTATCTGTCAATGGATGATTAGCTAATGCTTGAATAGCTTTTAACGGTCCTGTCATAACATCCGATCCAATTTCTGCACAATGAATAATATGCATTGGGTGACGAACAGAAGCCGCTAAAATTTGCGTTTCAAACATGTAATTATCATAAATCTGACGAATTTGTGCAATCAAAGCCAAA